>DSLFI04101__coassemble_340_pt1 | contig 22145 bp, 19 predicted proteins | sample DSLFI04101__metabat2_high_PE_040 | metagenome-assembled genome bin DSLFI04101
TTCTCTCTCAATACGAGAAAAAGGCCACCAAAAGGTGACCTTTTTCGACAGGCTGTGATGCGCCGAAGCCCGGCGCATCATTTTTTGTATGAATCCGCGGTGCCCACTCACCCGGCGATCCATTTCTGCGCGAGGCGGGCGTAGTGTTTGTACAGGATGCCGAAGCGGTAGGGGTAGCCCGGCTTCCACGGCTTTGCCCGGCCGCAGAAGTGCAGGATCGCCGTGTTGTCGATCACCCAGTCCGCGTCCGCTTTGCCGGAGCTGCGCAGGCGGTAGCTGTTGAAGTTGCGCGCGTCGTAATTCCATACGGCGTCGTCCAGCGGCAGGATCCGGTCGCCGTACATCGCGTTGAGGATGTCCTGGTCCGGCAGGAGCAGGCTCACCCGGTGCCCTGCGGAAAAGGCGAAAACCTCCTCGGGGACGATCTCCTTCCGGCAGGCGTTCAGATCCATCAGCAGGACGCCGGAATTGTAGTAATCGCTGTCGGTGCCGAGCCGTATCCGGTTGACGTCGTTCGCGATTTCGGTCAGCCCCGTATGGGAGGCCGCGGCGAACAGGCAGCCCTTGAGTTCGGTCTCCCACAACGGGCGCAGCGAATTGATGACCAGAATGTCGGGGTCGAGATACAGGATCCGGTCGAGGTTCTCCGGCAGCAGGTGCGGCGCGAGCAGGCGGTAGTACATTTGACGGACAACCGGCAAAAGCTGGATGAGCTCGCGGCGTACGGCCTGCGGTTTCCCGCAGACCGGCCCGCGGCGCAAACTGCCGGCGCAGCCGGCCTGAAAAAGGCGTTCAAAAACGGCCCGCCCGGCTGCTGTGCCGGGGGGCCGTTCTGCGTTTTCTGCGGGACAAGCCTTGGCCGCCCGGTCAGATCGTGTCGTAATGGTGCGCCTGCTGGAGCATCATGTCCTTGACCTTCATCAGGCGGATCTGCGTGGAGCGCTCGTTTTCGTCGAGCTTCATCGTGATATACTTGATGTTTTCCTGCAGCTCCGGGATCATCACATGCTCGAGCGCGTTGACGCGCCGCCGCGTCTTTTCGATTTCCGCCGCCATGAGCTGGCAGGATTTCTCCACCTCGGCGAGCTTCAGCATTTTCGGGAAGACCGCGGAGAGCGAGCGGATCGCGTCGTCGAGGTCGCCGGTCGTGAAGGCGAAGCCGTAGGAGTAGATGTCGTTCGGGTCCGGCGTGCGCGTTTTGAAGTCGAAGTCCGGGATCTCCACGCTCATGACGTTCTGCGTGCCCGCGGAGATCGAGACCTCCTGCTTCGGGGCGAGCAGCGCCGTGTTCAGCATTTCGTCCGGCATGCCGGCGCGGGCCAGCATGAAGTCGCCGTTTGCGGCCTTCAGCGCCGCCTCCACCTCTTCGCGCAGCGCCTTGTTTTCGCGCACGCGGTCGAGGAACTGGCGCATCAGCTCGTCGCGCTTATCCTTCAGCAGCTTGTGGCCGCGCACGGCCGTGACGAGCTTCTTTTTCAGCCGCGTGAGCTCCATGCGGGTGGGGTTGACCTGTGTGCCTGCCACCTTGCATCACACCTTTCCGTAGTACGCGTCGAGGAACTTGTCGTTGATGCGCTTGAGCTCGCTGCGCGGCAGAATCGAAAGCAGCTTCCAGCCGAGCGCGAGCGTGTCCTCGATGTCACGGTTCGTCGTGTAGCCCTGCGAGACGTACTCGGTTTCAAACGCATCGGCGAATTTCGCGTAGAGCTTGTCGATGTCCGTCAGGGCGGCCTCGCCGAGGACGACCATCAGCTCCTTCGCGTCCTTGCCGCGCGCGTACGCCGCAAAGAGCTGGTTCATCGTGCTCGCGTGGTCGGCGCGCGTCTTGCCCTCGCCGATGCCCTTGTCCTTGAGACGGGAGAGGGAGGGCAGCACGTCGATCGGCGGCGCGATGTTCTTCCGGTACAGCTCGCGGCTCAGGATGATCTGCCCCTCGGTGATGTAGCCGGTCAGGTCGGGGATCGGGTGAGTCTTGTCGTCCTCGGGCATCGTGAGGATCGGGATCATCGTGATCGAGCCGGTCTTGCCGTTCTGCCGGCCCGCGCGCTCGTAGAGCGAGGCGAGGTCGGTGTACATGTAGCCCGGGTAGCCGCGGCGGCCGGGCACCTCCTTGCGCGCGGCGGAAACCTCGCGCAGCGCGTCGGCGTAGTTCGTGATGTCGGTCAGGATGACGAGCACGTGGTAATTCTTTTCAAACGCGAGGTACTCCGCGGCGGTCAGCGCCATGCGGGGCGTCGCGATGCGCTCGATGGCCGGGTCGTTCGCGAGGTTCACGAACATGACCGTGCGGTCGAGGGCGCCGGTCTCCCGGAAGCTCTCGATGAAGAAGTTCGACTCCTCGAACGTGATGCCGAGCGCGGCGAACACGACGACGAACGGGTCGTTCGTGCCGCGCACCTTCGCCTGGCGGGCGATCTGCGCCGCGAGCTGCGCGTGCGGCAGGCCCGAGGCCGAGAAGATCGGCAGCTTCTGCCCGCGGACGAGCGTGTTCAGGCCGTCGATGGCCGAGACGCCGGTCTGGATGAATTCCTGCGGGTAGCTGCGGGCCGCCGGGTTCATCGGCAGGCCGTTGATGTCGTCGCGTCGCTCGGGCAGGATCTCCGGCCCGCCGTCGATCGGGCGGCCGAGGCCGTCGAAAACGCGGCCGAGCATGTCCTCGCTCACGCCGAGCTCCATCGTGCGGCCGAGGAAGCGGACGCGGCTGTTCGAGAGGTTGATGCCCGTGGAGCTCTCAAAGAGCTGCACGAGCGCGTTGCCCTCGTTGATCTCGAGCACCTTGCAGCGGCGCTTTTCGCCGTTTGCAAGCTCGATTTCGGCAAGCTCGTCGTACGTCACGTTTTCCACGCCCTTGACGAGCATCAGCGGGCCGGCGACCTCCTGTATGGTTCTGTATTCCTTTGGCATCAGAAGTCCTCCTTATTCTGCACGGCCCTGTCGATCTCCTGCTCGAGCGCGCGGCAGATGTCGCTGTATTCCGCCGCGACCTTTTTCGGCGCGGTGTATTTGAACCGGCCGATGCGCTCGCGCACGGGCAGGGCGATCAGGTCGTCGGCCTTCGCGCCCTTTTCGAGCGCCGCCGCGCACTGGTCGTAATACCGGATGACGAGCAGCATCATGTCGTGCTGCTTTTCAAGGCTCGTGTACGTGTCGGTCTCGTCGAACGCGTTCTGGTGCAAAAAGTCCTCGCGGATCGAGCGCGCGGCCTCGAGCTTCAGGCGGTCCGGCGCGGAGAGCGCGTCCATGCCGACGAGCTTCACGATTTCCTCGAGCTCCGCCTCGTCCTGCAGAAGGCGCATCAGCCGCGCGCGCAGCTCCATCCAGTCGGGCGCGACGTTCGTGTTGAACCACCTGGCCATCGTGTCCACGTAGAGGGAATAGGAGGTCAGCCAGTTCACGGCCGGGAAGTGGCGCTTGTAGGCGAGGTTCGCGTCAAGTCCCCAGAAGACCTTGACGATGCGCAGCGTCGCCTGCGAGACCGGCTCGGAAATATCGCCGCCCGGCGGGGAAACCGCGCCGATGACGGAGAGCGCGCCCTCGCGCCCGTCGCTGCCCAGCGCAATCACGCGGCCCGCGCGCTCGTAGAACTGGGCGAGACGGCTGCCGAGGTAGGCCGGGTAGCCCTCTTCGCCGGGCATCTCCTCGAGGCGGCCGGACATTTCGCGCAGCGCCTCGGCCCAGCGCGAGGTGGAATCCGCCATCAGGGCGACGGAATAGCCCATGTCGCGGAAGTACTCCGCGATCGTGATGCCGGTGTAGATCGAGGCCTCGCGCGCCGCGACCGGCATGTCGGAGGTGTTGGCGATCAGCACCGTGCGCTTCATCAGGGAATAGCCGGTTTTCGGGTCGACGAGCTCCGGAAACTCGTTGAGCACATCGGTCATCTCGTTGCCGCGCTCGCCGCAGCCGATGTAGACGACGATGTCGGCCTCGGCCCACTTCGCGAGCTGGTGCTGCACGACGGTCTTGCCGCTGCCGAACGGGCCGGGCACGGCCGCCACGCCGCCCTTTGCAATCGGGAACAGCGTGTCGATGACGCGCTGGCCGGTGATGAGCGGCATGTCCGGCGACAGCTTTTTCTGGTACGGCCTGCCGCGGCGGACCGGCCACTTCTGCATCAGGGTGACGTTTACGCTGCTGCCGTTCGGCGTGTCGATGACGGCGACGGTGTCCGTCACCGTGTATTCGCCGGCCGAGATCGAGCGGACCGTGCCGCGGACGCCGGCCGGCACGAGGATTTTATGGACGACGATCTCGGTCTCCTGCACGGTGCCGAGGACGTCGCCGCCCACGACGGCGTCGCCGACATGCACGGCGGGGAGGAAGTTCCATTTTGCGTCGCGCTTCAGCGAGGGGACCTCCACGCCGCGCTTCAGGTTGTTGCCGGAGATCCGCATGATCGCGTCCAGCGGGCGCTGGATGCCGTCGTAGATCGAGCCGATCAGGCCCGGCCCGAGCTCGACGCTCATCGGCTCCCCGGTGGATTCGACGGGCGCGCCGGGACCGAGGCCGGAGGTCTCCTCGTAAACCTGGATCGACGCCTCGTCGCCGTGGATCTCTATGATTTCGCCGATCAGCCGCTGGTCGCTGACGCGCACGACGTCGAACATGTTCGCGCCGCGCATGCCGCGGGCAATGACGAGCGGACCGGCTACTTTTTTGATTGTGCCTTTGCTCATTTGCTTCAAGTCACCCGTTTCTGTTAGTCATTTTCATTGAAGATAATATCGGAGCCGACGGCCTGCTCCACCGATTTGCGGACCATGCGCATGCCCATGCCTGTATTGCCCGTGATGCCGGGAATCGGGATGACGGCGGGCAGCGGCTGCTGCCGGTAATGGTCGAGCTCGTATTCGAGCTGGGCGGCCAGCGCCTCGGTGATGTAGATCACGGCATATTTGCCCTCGGCCAGGCGGCGCAGGGTTTTGGAGCCGGTCTCGCTGTCCTCCACGGGGAAGACGTCGAGGCCGAGCGCCGCAAAGCCGTAGATGCTGTCGCGGTCTCCGATGACTGCTGCTCTGTACAAAATCAAACATCCTTTCCGAGTGGCCCGCGCAGGGGCGCCGCGCAGGAATTTTCCGGCGGCCGCACGGCCGAAGCCGCGCCTTTCCCCGGCGGGGCCGGTTCAGATGAAGCTCACATTTCGCGCAGCCGCGCGCGGATCCGCTCGTCCGGCAGGCCGTTCTGCTTGCCGGAGAGGATGATGCGCACGGCGGCGATTTCATTCTGGCGCGCGACCACATAGCCGAGCAGCGGCGCGACCGTGAAGTAGTCCTGCCGCCCGACTTCCCTGACGAGCGCCGTCTGGCGGTCGTCGCACCACTTTTCAAAGGCCGAAGCGCCGGCCTGCAGCGGCCCGACGCCGTCCGCGTAATCGGTGCGGCGCAGATAGGCGCAGAGCGCCTCCTCGCTTTTCAGCGCGGCGTCCGTGAGCGCGCCGAGGTCGAGCGTGTCGCAGGGGGCGAGGCTCTCCTCGAGAAACGCGCGCGTCTTGCCCGTGTGCTGCGCGCGGATGGCGATGCGGATATCCGACACCGCGACCTTGAGTTCCGCGAAGCCGTCGATCAGCGGGTTGCGGCTTTCGCGGCCCGCGCGGCGGATCGCCGCAAGGCAGGCGCGGTCCAGAATCGTGTCGCAGCGCTGCCCGTCGCGCGTGCTGAGCAGCACCTGCATCGCCTCTGCCGCGGGCGCGGCCATGAAGTCCGGCAGAGCGGAAAAATCGTTTTCCCGCACGGCGGCCTGCACGGCCTCCGTCGGCACGGTGCCGCCCGGCAGAAAGACGTTGCGCGGCTCCGCGCCGGTGACGGCGCACTTGATCGCCGCTTTCAGATTGTTGAAGTCCGTGGGGTACAGCAGCACGTTGAACGGCGTGAGGTCGGGCGTCAGCTCGCGCATGAGCGCCCAGGTCTTTTCCGTCTCTGCGGCGAGCACGGCCTCCGCCGGCTTGCCGCTGCCGGTGTCCCAACCCTTGTCGCCCAGCGCGCGCAGGCAGTCGGCGGGCGTTTTGCACGCCATCAGCCGGTCGATGTCCTGCTGCGTCAGCAGCTGCGTCTCGCGCGCCTTGATGCGCGCCACGGCGTAAATGTATTCCTCTGCCATCGTGCGTTCTCCTTTGCGTGTTCTCGGCGGCTCAGCGGAAGAGCAGGCCGCCTGCGATGTCCTGCAGCGCGTCGGCTTCGGCCTCAAACAGCGCGTCGAACGTGCAGTTCACGTCGATGCCGCCGTAGACGAGCAGAAAGCCGTCCGGAAGGTCGCACGGTGTTTTCGATACGGTGATGTGCCCGCGGCCGACGGCCTTGTTCAGCCGGTCCTCAAAGCCTGCGGGCAGGCGGGCCAGGTCGGCGGCGTTCAGCCGCATCTCGGCGTCGCCGTCCGCCGCGTATTTCTGCGCGAGCCTTGCGAGCACGGCGAAGTATTCGCCGTCCGACAGGCCGTGCAGCTGCGATTTCGCCGCGGCGACCGCATCGCGGATCGCGCTCTGCTTTGCGGCGAGCAGCGTGCGCCTGCGGCTGAAAACGGCGGCGGATTCCGCATGGCGGCGGATCCCTTCGGCCTCCGCCGCGCCGGATGCTTCCCGCTCAGCCGCCTCGGCCTCTGCGGCCTGCGCGGCCTTTTCCAGCAGCGCTTCGGCTTCCCGCTCGGCAGCCGCGACCGTCTCGCCGGCCTTCTGCTCGGCGTCCGCGCGGATCTGTTCCAAGATCCTTTCCAGTCCTGTAGCCATAGGGCGCCTCACTCAGATCGCGATGCCGCCGATGTTCGCAACGGCCAGCAGGGAGATGAGCAGCGCGAGGACCGCGTACGTCTCGACCATGGCGGGGAAGATCATCGCCTTGCCGAACTGGTCGGGGCGCTTTGCGAGCAGGGAGATCGAGGCGATGGAGGCCTTAGCCTGCTGCTTTGCCGAAATCAGGCCGACAATGGCCATCGGCAGGCAGGCCGCGAAGTACAGAAGGCCCTTCGCGAACGAGATGTCCGCCGTGCCGCCGAGAACGCCGATGTTCGTCAGCGTGACGAACGCGATCAGCAGGCCGTAGATGCCCTGCGTGCCGGGCAGCAGCTGCAGGATCAGCACCTTGCCGAACAGGGAGGGGTTCTCCGTGATGACGCCCGCCGCGGCCTGACCCGCGATGCCGACGCCGATTGCAGAGCCGATGCCGCCGAGCAGGGCCGAAAGGACGGCGCCGGTCAGCGCGAGAACGATACCGAGAGAATTGAGATCAAATTCCATTTTATTTTTCCTCCGTGATTTTAAAGTATTTTGTCTTTGCAGAAAACGGATTGAATTTGCGGCTGCCGCCCTCGAAGAATTTTCCGAAGAATTCCACGAACTGCAGGCGGTTGGTGTGCACGTAGGCGCCGAGCACGTTGATGCCGAGGTTCAGCGTGTGCCCGACGAGGAACGCGAACACGAATACGGCGACGCCCGCCGGGCTGTTGCCGAGCATCGCGCCCATCTGGTTGAAGACCGAGGCGATGACGCCCGTCGCAAGGCCGAGCGCGAGCAGTCTCGAATAGGAGAGGATGTCGCTCAGATAGCTCGACACGCCGTACAGGCCGTACAGGCCCTTCAAAAGCCGCTTGAACGGGCTTCTGGATTCGCGGCCTGCCGTCAGCACGATGCCGACGGCGCCGATGCCGGCTGCGATCGCGCCGGCCGTGCCCACCGCGGCGGGCAGCGTGAAGCCGAGCGAGACCATGTCGGCGAACATCTGCATCGAGAGCAGATAGAGGATGCCGCCGCCGACAAGCATGTACCAGAAGACGACGTCGAACACCGCGTCCTTCCACAGCCCCTGCCGCGCGAGCTGGTAAAACTGCGCGCCGAGGCCGGCGAACAGGTGGATGACGCCGATGAGGAACGAAAACAGCAGCAGCCGCATCGGCTCCTCCAGCGGGGCGAACCAGAGCGTCGGGGTGGGGACGTCGGCGTTGAAGAACGTCTTCCCGATGACGGTGATGGCGTCGCCGAAGAAGCTGCCGAACATCACGCCCCAGAAGACGGTGGAAATGCCGCAGTACAGCAGCAGCTTCAGAAACTGCCGGATGCCCGCCTCCATGTTCCGGAACCGGGCGAGCGCAAAGCCGGCGCCGAGCACCAGAAGCAGGCCGTAGCCCGCGTCGGAAAGCATCATGCCGAAGAGGAAGTAGTAAAAGACCGCCATGAGCGTGCTGGGGTCGATCTCCTTCCGGCCCGGCATGCTGTAGCTTTCGAGCACGCCCTCGACGGGCGCGGCGAACGCGTTGTTCTTGAGCTTTACGGGGACGTCCTCGTTCTCGGCGGGCGTCTCGAGCTCGACGTACGCTTCAAACTTTTCCGTCAGCTCCTTTTCGAGCGCCGGGGCGGATTCCGCCGGAATATAGCCCGTGATGACGAACACGTGCGGGCTCTGCCACAGGCGGCCGAGGACGTCGTATTTTTCGATGCGCATCGAAAAATAATCGATTGTATACTGCATGGCGCCGCGCAGCGCCGCATAGGTTCGGATCTCCGCTTCGGCGCCGTCGATCTCCGCGCGCAGCTTTTCAATGCGCGCGTTCAGATCCTGCATGCGCGCCTGCGGCGGCTTTTTGCTTCGGTCTGCCGGGTAGGTGAAGCCGATCGAGCGCAGGAACGCTTCGAGCTTCGCGCCGTTGGACGCGTGGCACAGCAGGAACGCGCAGGTCTGCTGCGTGCCCGCGCTCAGCACCTCGACCGCGACGCCGTCGATTTCCGGCGCGCCCCGGGCGATCTCGGCCTTCAGCGCTTCCTCGGTGTATTCCGCCGGGAAGGAGCCGATGAAAGCGGCGGTCGAGGCGGTGCCGGTCGTGCGCATCGAGACGTCGAGGCGGCTCCAGGGCTCCAGCATGCGGATCTGCGCTTCGAGCCGCAGGATCTCCGCGCGGTCGTCCGCGCATTTCTTCCAAAGCGCGTTGACGCGCGAGGCTGCCCGGAGCGTTTTGCCCGCCGCGCCGGCCGTCTCCTCGTAGCGGGAAAGCGGAATCGGCGTCCGGCCCTCGAGCGGGGCGAGAAGGGATTTCTTTTCCGGCTCGAGCTTGTCCAGCGCTTCGAGCGCGGCCTGCAGTGTGCTTGTGTTGTTTTCAAATCTTGCTTTTGCGGGGGCGGTGTCGGTCTGCCGGAAGACGGCATCCTCCGCTTTTTCGGCGTGGATTTCCACGACGCCGCGCCGCTGGATCAGCTCCAGAATCGGCTTGCGGCGGCTTTTCAGCGCATAAATGCCGATGCGCTGCATGGGCATGACCGCCATGCTGCGATCCCCTCCTTTCTGATGTACACGGCGTCCGCTTTATGCGGCGTCAGCCGGTTATCCGGTCCAGAATGGCGCGGATGGTCTTCGGGCCGTTTTCTTCCGCTTTTTGGCGGAGCTGCTGGGCGAGCGCGGCCGTTTCCTCCTGCGCGCGGCGCGTGTAGTCGTCTGCGTCGGCCTGCGCGTCGGCCAGCAGCCTGCCGCGCTTTTCCTCTGCCTGCTGCAGCCGCTGCGCGCGCAGCTCCGCCGCCTTGTTTTCGGCGCTTTGCCGGATGGCGGCGCTGCGGTGGGCGGCGTTTTCGAGGATCTTTTCCGCCTCCTGCTCGGCGTGGCGAACCGCGTCCAGCGTATCTTTAGCCAAGGGATCACCTCCGTTTCGGCCTGCCGGCGTCCGAGCGGACGGGCAGCCGGATTCGATTGTTCGGGTGCAACGCCTGCAGACGCAGGGGTCGTGCGGCGCGTCTGCGCCGCCGCACCCGGAGTGCTTTTTTCTTTAGAATGCTATATACCGTCATTATAGTATGATATTTCCTGATTTGCAAGAGAATTCTGGAAGATGGATGAGATAATTTGTATAGGGTGCTGAAAAACCGATGGGTGTATGTCCGGCAGGGAATGAAATCGGCGGCGCGGTCGGGACGAGAGGAATTTCTTAAGAATTTCTTTCGAAAACCTGAAATGTTAACATTTTATTTATATCTTGTCCGAAAAATATGCTATAATTAACAATAATGATATTTGAATGCACGGGCTGTTCAGCCCGCAAATTTACAGGAGGCAGAGTTAGAAATGAAAGCAAAGTCACTTCACTATTCGAAAAGCGGTTGCGTACAGCCGATCGCGTCCGAAATCGGCAGAGTCATGCAGTGCGTATGTGATCAGATCCCGCCGGCCTATCCCTGCGAAGGTGATAAGGTCGTTTTTATCGGCATTGAAATGAACGGCAAGCTCCCGGGCCCGGTCGATCACTTCTGCAAGGACCTCAACCCGACGAGAACCAAGGGCGTTGCCTTCTACGTACTGAACAGCACCGGCAAGACGGACGGCCTCGAGGGCATCATCGCCGCGATGAAGGCGAACGGCGTGGAGACCTACGGCAAGCCGCTGGGCATCGCGGTCAAGGGCGGCCTGTTCAAGAAGGGCCAGCCGACGGATGAGGACATCAAGAAGGCGCTGGCCTGGGCGGATGAAATCTCCAAGATGTAAAACCGTACATATTGCGGAATTTTCCATAAAAAAAGGGCGGCTTCGGCTGTCCTTTTTTCTGTTTTTCTGTCTGTACAAAGCCGCGGCTCCGGTGTTAAACTGTACGGTATATCGATTCCCTTTGCGGTGCGCGCCGTCCTTGTGCGGGGTGGCGGCGCGGTTTCCGGGGAAGATGGGGGTAATGTTTCTGTGACAAAAGAAATGACGCACGGCTCGCCGATGAAGCTGATTCTGGGCTTTTCCATTCCGCTGGTTTTCGGCAATATATTCCAGCAGTTTTACTCGATGGTCGACACGATCATTGTCGGCCGCGTGCTCGGCACCGGTCCGCTCGCCGCGGTCGGCTCCACCGGCTCGGTCACGTTCCTGATCATCGGCTTCTGCCTCGGCCTGTGCAGCGGCTTTGCGATTCCGGTCGCGCAGCGTTTCGGCAGCCGCGACTACGACGAGCTGCGCCGCTTTATCGGCAACGCGGTGTGGCTGTGCGTCGGCTTCGGCGCCGCGCTCACCGTGCTCACGGTCGTGTTCTGCCGCAATATCCTGGAGCTGATGGGCACGCCGGCCGACATCATCGACGACGCCTACGCGTATCTCGTGATTATTTTTGCGGGCATCCCGGCGACGATCCTGTACAACATGCTTTCCGGCATCCTGCGCGCGCTGGGCGACAGCCGCACGCCGGTCATATTCCTCGTGATCGCGTCGGTCATCAACATCGTACTCGACATCGTCCTCATCGTCTTCGTGCCGCTCGGCGTGGCGGGCGCCGCAATCGCGACGATCGTTTCGCAGTTCGTTTCCGGCCTCGGCTGCCTGTTCTATGCGGCCCGCCACTACGAGGTGCTGCGCATGGCGCGCGACGACTTCAAGCTCCGCGCGCCGTATGTGCGCCGCCTGCTCGGCATGGGCATCCCGATGGCGCTGCAGACCTCGATCACGGCGATCGGCAGCGTGATTCTGCAGGCTTCGGTCAACTCGCTCGGCTCTGTCGCGGTGGCGAGCGTCACGGCGGGCAGCAAGCTGTACATGTTCTTCGGCTGCGCCTTCGACGCGATGGGCGTCACGATGTCGACCTACAGCGGGCAGAACATCGGCGCGCGGAAAATCGACCGCATCGGGCAGGGCGTGAAGGCGTGCGGCATCGTCGGCATCGTCTATTCGATTATTTCGCTGCTCATCATTATCTTTTTCGGCGGCTGGCTGCTCCTGCTGTTCGTGGATTCCGGGGAGACGGAGATCATCGCGGCGGCGCGCCAGTACCTCGTGACGAGCGGCGCGTTTTTCATCCCGCTGGCCTTCGTCAACATCGTGCGCCTGACGATTCAGGGCATGGGCTACAGCCGGATCGCCATGTTTGCGGGCGTGTTTGAAATGGTGGCCCGCGGCGTCGTCGGCGCGGTGTTCGTGCCGATCTTCGGCTTTACCGCGGCGTGCTTTGCGAGCCCCGTCGCGTGGATCATGGCGGATCTCTTCCTTTTCCCGGCGTATTTCCGCGTGATCCGGCGCGTCCGGCAGGGAGAAGGCGTTTACTGAGGCGATGTGCGCCGGTCATGGAAAGGAGCGGGAAATGGAGAAGACGGTGCGGAACACAAAGGCGCGGCGGCTCGCAAAAATTCTGCTTGGCCTGCTGGCGGCAGCGGCGGCGCTGCTTTTGGTCTACCACTGCCCGTTCCGGTATATTTTCGGCGTGTCGTGCCCCGGCTGCGGCATGACGCGCGCGCTGGTGGCCGCCGTGTTTTCGGATCTCGAGACGGCGTTTGGCTTTCACCCGCTGTTTCCGCTGCTGATCCCGGCGGCGCTGTGGATCGGCCTGCGCGCCTGCGGCCTGCTGCACATGCCGCGAAAGCGCGAGACCGCGTATATTCTGGCGTTTGCCGGTGTTTTTATACTCGTCTATCTTGTCCGCCTGCTGTGCGGCGACCCGGTGATTGCGCCGGATCCGGAAAGCGGCCTGCTTTTCCGCCTGCTGCGCGCGCTGTAAACAAAACGCCGCCCGGTTTTCGATCGACTCGAGCCGGGCGGCGTAATCTATAGGATAAAGCACAAAATCAAAGCGCTGTTCCCGGGGCCAAGGAACAGCGCCTTTTTGCTTTGGTTTGGGAAATTTGCGGAAGACGGATCAGATGCCGTTTGCGTTGTAGCTGTTCGCAATGGCATTCATAGCCGTGCAGAGCTTGTGGACATAGATGAACGGGCCGACGATGATCAGGCTGCCCAGAACATACCAGAGCCAGAACGTCGAAGCGCCGAAATCGGTCGCGAAGCCGCGCGCACGCGCTTCACTGCCGAGCCGCTCGGACATCTGATGGAACCAGACAAACAGGTAAATGCTGCAGGTGATCGGGCCGAGCAGGAACAGAACGAGGCAGTAATGCATGGTCTTTTTTCCGTCGCGGCGTGTGGCGGCGATGTTCAGGTCTTCGCCGATGCCGGACCAGAAGACGATCGGATAAATACCGCAGGTGATCAGGCCGAAAACGATAAACTTCCAAAGTGCGCGCTCGTTGTTCATGGCTTTGAGCGGCATGGGCGCCGGAGCCGGCTGCTGATAAGGTGTGTTGCTCATGGAATCTACCTTCCTTTCACGATGGCGGTCATACGGTGGCCCATACCCCAAAGGCGTAGCCGAATGACTGTGAATAAATTCTATCATAGTGGAACAGCAGCGTCAAGAGTTTAACATAAAATTGACGATATACGTTGAAAAATGTCGTATATTTGTTCAAAATAGATGAAAATCAAGGGGGTTCGGCGCTGTAAGGGGTGCAAAGAAAGCCCGCAGGCCGGCGATGCCCGCGAAATTGTTTCCTGTGCGGGACATGCCGGGCTGCGGGCGGATCTTGCAGCGGCGGTTTATTCTTCTGTGCTGCTCTCCGAAGCGGAGGATTCCTCACCGGATGCGCTGCTCGATTCCGAGGACGAGCTCTCGGTATCGCTGCTTTCCTCCGGCGTGGAGGAGGTTCCGTTCTCCGTCGTCGATTCGAACATCGAGGGCTGGTAGCGGCTGATCGCCTCTTCATTCATCTCGACGCCCTCGACGGACGCGGCGGCCTCGCGCACGTAGTCCTGAAACTCCTCGTTCCGCAGCTCGATCATCAGGGAGAGGCGGTTGTCTTCGTTCGAGAGCTCCTCTTCCACGGCGTCCGCGATCGGCAGGCGGTGCAGGAAGACCATGTAGCCGGAGCCCTCAAAGACCTGAATGGCACCCTCGCGCATCGACTCGAGCGAGGTGATGAACGCCTCGGGCAGGTAGGAGGCCGTCATGTTGTCGCGGCTGTTGACGCTCTGCACGTAATTGGAGTCGCTGTCGATCGAGGCGGCGTAATCCTCCGCGGCTTCCTCCACGGTGAGCTCGCCGCTTTCGACCTGTGCCTGCAGCGCTTTGAGCTCCTCGGTGACGGCGGCCTTCTCCTCGTCGGTCATGTCCTCGGAGGTGCCGTCCTCACCGGTCTTCGTCAGCGGCGCGGTGAAGTATTCGTAGTTCATGTAGGTGTCGGTGAAATGGGTGCGCAGCTCGTCTTCCGAGATCTCGCGCTCGCCGCCCTCGCCGTACAGCGCCTCAAAGACCTTGAGGTACATCGTGTTGTACTGGGAGTAGGCGATGTCGAACGAGGTCTTGGCGATGCCGAATTCCTCGAGCGAGGTGCCGAACAGGCTCCAGTAGCTGTCGGTCGTCTGCTGCGCCTGCGTGTAGTCGTCGTCGGTCATCGTGAGGCCGAGGCGCTCCATCTCGTCCTGCATCCAGAAATACTGGTTGATGTAGGACGCCGCGCGGTCCGTGATCCACTCGGCGGCGGGGGTATCCTCGACTTCGCCCTCCAGCACTCTGGTCTCGGTGTCGATCTGCGCCGCCGCTTCATTGTATGCGACGGAGAGATAATAAATGTATGCGCCGATGGGAAGCTCCGTATCGCCACGGCGCGCGGACCAGGTCAGGTTTTCGTTGTAGCAGCCCGCGAGGCTGAGGCTCAGGACGGCTGCGAGCAGGAACGCCGCAGCGCGTTTTGCAAATTTTTTCATCGTGTGTTCAAGCCTTTCGTTTTGGTGTGCTTTCGTTATTATACTGCCGATGCGGCCGGTTGTCCAGCATCTTAACAGGCGAATGTGTATTTTCTGTGAAGGTCAACGGACTTCCGCGTCGCCGCACAGGATTTTCAGCGTGTCCTCGAGCACGTCAAGCGGCGGCTTTCCGGCCAGCGCGACGCTGATGTACGGGCGGCTGCCGGCCGAGAGCATGACCTTGTTCGGCATGCCCTGAATCAGCCGCTTGACGCGGTCCATGTCGAATTTGTCCTTGTAGAGCAGGATCGCGTTGGCCTGCTGCTTGACCTCGGTGATGCCGAGCGAGGTCGCGCGGCTGCGCAGCAGCGCGATGTCGATCAGGCCGTAGACGCTTTCGGGCGGCTCGCCGAAGCGGTCGATCAGCTCGTCGACGACGTCGCTCGAGTCCTCGTATGTCTTGATCTCGGCGATGCGGCGGTACACCTCGAGGCGCAGCGCGGTGGAGTCGATGTAGCTTTCCGGGATGTGCGCCTGCACCTGCATGTCGACCGAGCACTCCTCCACCGGCACCTCGGGCGTTTCGCCCTTCATCAGCGCGACGGCCTCGTTCAGCAGCTTCAGGTACATGTCGTAGCCGACGCTCTCCATGTGGCCGTGCTGCTCGCCGCCGAGGATGTTGCCCGCGCCGCGGATCTCGAGGTCGCGCATCGCGATCTTGAAGCCGGAGCCGAACTCCGTGAATTCGCGGATCGCCGAAAGGCGCTTCTGCGAGATCTCGCTTAAAACCTTGCCGCGCGTGAATGTGAAGTAGGCGTAGGCGCGCCGCGTGCTGCGGCCCACGCGCCCGCGCAGCTGGTGCAGCTGCGAAAGGCCCATGCGGTCGGCGTTGTCGATGATCAGCGTGTTCGCGTTCGGCACGTCGACGCCCGTCTCGATGATCGTCGTGCAGACGAGGATGTCGATCTCGTGCTCGATCAGCCGCCGCCAGATTTCCGAAAGCTCCTGCTCGCTCATCTTGCCGTGGCCGATGCCGATGCGCGCCTCGGGCACCCGCGCCTGGATGCCGGCGGCGACGCGCTCGATGGAGGCGACGTCGTTGTGCAGGTAGTAGACCTGCCCGCCGCGGCGCAGCTCCTTCTTGATCGCGTCCGTGATGACGCCGGGGTCGTACTCGAGCACGTACGTCTGCACGGGGTGCCGGTCGTGCGGCGCCTCCTCGATGACCGACATGTCGCGGATGCCGGAGAGCGCCATGTTCAGCGTGCGGGGGATCGGCGTCGCCGAAAGCGTCAGCACGTCGGCCGACTTGCAGACCTCCTTGAGGCGCTCCTTCTGCTGGACGCCGAAGCGCTGCTCCTCGTCGATGATGACGAGGCCGAGGTCCTTGAACTGCACGTCCTTGGAGACGAGCCGGTGCGTGCCGACGATCAGGTCGATGCTGCCGCGCTTCAGCTTGCGCAGGATCTCGTCCTGCTGCTTCGGCGTGCGGAAGCGCGAGAGCAGCTCGATGTCGACCGGGAAGCCCTCCATGCGCTTTAAAACGGTCTGGTAGTGCTGCCAGGCGAGGATCGTCGTCGGCACGAGGATCGCGCACTGCTTGCCGGCCGTCACGCACTTGAACGCCGCGCGCAGCGCGACCTCGGTTTTGCCGAAGCCGACGTCGCCGCAGAGCAGGCGGTCCATCGGCACGTCGCGCTCCATGTCGTTTTTGATCTCGTTGATGCAGCGGAGCTGGTCCTCCGTCTCGTTGTATTCGAAATGGGCTTCGAAGTCGTGCTGCCAGTCGGTGTCCTCGGGGAAGGCGTAGCCCTTCTGCTTCATGCGCTGCGCGTAAAGCGTGATGAGCTCTTTGGCGATGTCCTTGACCGCGGCGCGCACGCGCGTCTTGGCCTTCTGCCACTCCGCGCCGCCGAGGCGGTGCAGCTTCACGCCGGCGTCCTCGCGCGGGCCGATGTATTTCGCGACCATGTCGAGCTGCGTGACCGGCACGTACAGCGTGTCGTTTTTCGCGTAGCGCAGCTTGATGTAATCCTTCGTGACGCCCTGCATGTCGATCTTGTGGATGCCCTCGAAGATGCCGATGCCGTGCGTCGAGTGGACGACGTAGTCGCCGGGCACAAGCTCGGCGAGGCTGTAGATCTCGCGGCTGTTTTTGTCCTTCTTTTTCGGCTTCTGTCGGGTCTGGTTGACGCGCCCGTGCGTGATCAGCGTGAATTTTACGTTCGGGTATTCGAAGCCGGCCGAAAGCGTGCCGGTCGTCACGGCCACGGTGCCGGGCGCGACGGACGACGCGTTTTCCACGTAGCCGGCGGGGAGCCCCGCGGCCTTCAGGTCGGCCGCCACGGTCATCGCGGCGCGCTCGGTGCCGGCGAGCACCACGCAGGCGTGCCGGTTGTGCAGCGCGGCCGTGAGGTCCTCGGCCAGAAGCTGCGTGCTGCCGCCCCAGACGGAGAGCTGCCGCGCCGTCATGTTCGAGAGCGACTGCACCGGCGTGTCGTAGCTGCCGCGCGCGAAGGCGTCGAGGTAGACGCTCGCGGTGTCGCAGGCGCGCTGCAGCGCGAATTCGTACGTTTCGGAGTAGGTGTCGAGCCCGCGGCAGAGCACGCCCTCCGAGAGCAGGCCGCGCACGTCCTCGCCCCACTGCCAGAGCGTCGTGCGCATGCGCTCCTTGAGCTTTGCGCCCTCGGAGAAGAAGAGCAGCGCGTCCGTGCCGAAGTAGCTGAAGAGCGTCGCGGGCGTTTCATATATAAAAGTATAGTATTTGTCGAGCGAGCCGATGTGCAGCCCGGTCTGCAGCTTTTCCGCCTCGCGGAACAGGATCTCCTTTGCGGCCGGGGCGGCCTTGCCGCGCAGCGTGCCCGCGTGGGCGTTGATCCTTTTCACGAGCAGCGCGGTGCTGTCCGGCACGACCTCGACGGCGGGCGAGATCGTCACGCGCTCGACCGGGTCGGTGCGGCGCTGCGTCTCCGGGTCGAAATAGGAGATCGTGTCGATCTCGTCGCCCCAGAACTCGATGCGCACGGGCGCCTCGCCGCCGGGGGAGAAGAAGTCGACGATGCCGCCGCGGCGCGCGAACTGGCCCGTGCCGTCGATCTGGTCGGCGCGCACATAGCCGCAGCGCACGAGCGCCTGCACGGTCTCCTCCACGGTGATCGCCTGGCCGCCTTCGAGCGCCACGGTGCGCTCGCGCAGCTTTTCGGGCGGCAGGGCGTACTGCAGCGCCGCGTCGATCGTCGTCACGATGCAGCGTGCCTGCCCGTTCTGCAGACGCGTGAGCGCCTCGATACGCTGGCGCTCGTATTCGTGCGAGCTGCCCTCGGTGTCGCGCAGGCTGAAGTCGCGCAGCGGGTAGAACACGGCGGGCGTGCCCATCGCGTCCAGGTCCTCCACGAGACGGGCGGCCTCGGCCTCGTCGCCCGCAAGCAGCAGGCCGGGCCTGCCCGTTTCGGCGAGCAGCGCGTGGACGATGTTCGCCTTGTGTACGGAGGCGACGCCGGTGACGGCGGCGGGCGTTTTGCCGCGCTTCACGGCGTTCTCGAGCGCACGGTATTCGGGGACGCGGCGCAGCGCGTCCGTCAGAAAATTCATGCTCATAGCGTTCCCTTTCGTATGGTTCAGGAATTGAAGCGGTTCATGGCCTTGTCGGGCTGGCCGGAGACGATCAGCTCCACGGCGTCGCCGATGTTTTTTGCGACGGCTTCGAGCTGCTTCAGCTCCTCGGCCGAAAAGCGCGAGAGCACCCAGTTCGCGAGGTCCCAGCCCTCGGGCTTGTGCCCGATGCCGACCTTGACGCGCGGGAAGCGGTCGCTGCCGCTCAAATAGATGATGTTTTTTACGCCGTTATGCCCGCCGTCGCTGCCCTTCAGGCGGATGCGCATGCGGCCGACGTCGAGCGAGATGTCGTCGAACACGAGCAGCACGTGCTCGGGCGGGATGTGGAAGAAATTCATGGCCTCGGTCACGGACTGGCCGCTCAGGTTCATGAAGGTCGAGGGCTTCAGGAGCACCACGTCCTCGCCGGCGATTTTGCACCGGCCGTAAAGCCCCTTGAACTTGAGGCGGCGGACGTCGCAGCCGAAGCGGTCGGCGAGCGCGTCGATCATCATGAAGCCGGTGTTGTGGCGGGTCATATCGTATTTCGGGCCGGGATTGCCGAGGCCGACGACCAGCCAGCCCGCGCCGCTTTGGGCGCTGTCCCTCGGGAATAATTTCAGCATATCTGCAGGGCTCCTCTCTTGTGCGGGGCGCGTGCCGCGCCGCGTTTTCCGCGCACGCGGAAACTGCGCAGACGCCGGGGACCCCCGGGGCATCTGCGCTCTGCGCGGTTTATTTTCGAAATGCAGGCCGGCGCGGCGGAACGGTGACCCTCGGCCGTCGCCGGCGCGTGAAGAAACCTTCACGCCGTACTGCTATTATGCCACTGAAAGCGGCCGTTTGCAAGCCTATTTTGCGCGGGAAGCGGCGGGAAAATCCCAAAATGCGCCGCCGTTTCCGGGGCGGGGCGGAAAAATTTCCAAAAAGCGCGGATTTATCAAAAAAAGGTATGGAAATTCACAAAAATATTTGCTATAATAGAGTGCGGCGAAACAGTGCGCTCCTTTTCTGTTTTGCCCGACAGCGTTAATACTCGGTTCTGCCGATGTAAATTTTTAGGAGGTAGTTTCCAATGAGCAAAAAATACGTTTATTTGTTCACAGAGGGCAACGCCAGCATGCGTGAGCTTCTCGGCGGCAAAGGTGCAAACCTCGCTGAGATGACGAACCTCGGCCTGCCTGTCCCCCAGGGCTTCACGATTTCCACCGAAGCCTGCACCCAGTACTATGAGGACGGCCGCCGCATCAACGATGAAATTCAGGCTGAAATTATGGAGTACATCGAGAAGATGGAACAGATCACCGGCAAGAAGTTCGGCGATCTGGAGAACCCGCTCCTCGTCTCCGTTCGCTCCGGCGCTCGTGCATCGATGCCCGGCATGATGGATACGATCCTGAACCTCGGCCTCAATGAGGAAGTTGTTGAGGTCATGGCGAAGAAGTCCGGCAATCCGCGCTGGGCGTACGACTGCTACAGAAGATTCATCCAGATGTATTCCGACGTCGTCATGGAAGTCGGCAAGAAGTACTTCGAGCAGCTCATCGACAAGATGAAGGAAGAAAAGGGCGTCACGCAGGACGTCGAGCTGACCGCTGAGGACCTCAAGGAGCTCGCGAACCAGTTCAAGGCCGAGTACAAGGCCAAGATCGGCGAGGACTTCCCGAGCGATCCGAAGGAGCAGCTCATGGGCGCCATCAAGGCCGTGTTCCGTTCCTGGGACAACCCGCGTGCAAACGTCTACCGCCGCGACAACGATATCCCGTACTCCTGGGGCACCGCTGTCAACGTGCAGATGATGGCGTTCGGCAACATGGGCGAGACCTCCGGCACGGGCGTTGCGTTCACCCGCAACCCGGCGACCGGCGAGAAGGTCCTGACCGGCGAGTTCCTGATGAACGCGCAGGGCGAAGACGTCGTTGCCGGCGTGCGCACCCCGCAGCACATCGACCAGCTCAAGGAAGTTATGCCTGAGGTTTACGACCAGTTCGTTGAGATCTGCAACAAGCTGGAGAACCACTACAAGGATATGCAGGACATGGAGTTCACGATCGAGGACAGACACCTCTACATGCTCCAGACCCGTAACGGCAAGAGAACGCCGGCTGCCGCGCTGAAGATCGCCTGCGATCTGATCGACGAGGGCATGATCGACGAGAAGCAGGCCGTTCTGATGATCGACCCGAGAAACCTCGACGCGCTGCTCCACCCGCAGTTCGACGCGAAGGCCCTGAAGGCTGCTACGCCGGCTGCGAAGGCTCTGGCTGCGTCCCCCGGCGCTGCCTGCGGCAAGATCGTCTTCACCGCTGAGGATGCGAAGGCCTGGAACGAGAGAGGCGAAAAGGTCGTTCTCGTCCGTCTCGAGACCTCTCCGGAAGACATCGAGGGCATGAAGGCTGCGCAGGGCATCCTGACGGTCCGCGGCGGCATGACCTCTCACGCTGCCGTTGTCGCGCGCGGCATGGGCACCTGCTGTGTCTCCGGCTGCTCCGCGATCACGATGGACGAAGACAACAAGAAGTTTGAACTCGCCGGCAAGACCTACCACGAGGGCGATTACATCTCCATCGACGGTTCCACCGGCAACGTATACGACGGCATCATCCCGACGGTTCCGGCTTCCGTGGATTCCGGCGACTTCGGCCGCATCATGGCGCTCGCGGACAAGTTCCGTCAGATGAAGGTCCGTACCAATGCGGATACCCCGCAGAACGCAATCGATGCGAAGCGCCTCGGCGCCGAGGGCATCGGCCTCTGCCGTACCGAGCACATGTTCTTCGACGGCGACAGAATCGCCGCGATCCGCGAGATGATCTGCGCCGACACCGTCGAGGGCAGAAAGGCTGCGCTTGCGAAGCTCGAGCCGATGCAGCAGGGCGACTTTGAGAAGCTGTACGAGACGATGGAAGGCCAGCCGGTCAACATCCGTTTCCTCGATCCCCCGCTCCACGAGTTCGTTCCGACCGAAGAAGCCGACATCAAGCTGCTGGCTGATTCCACGGGCAAGACCGTTGAGCAGATCAAGGCGATCATTGCGGGCCTCCACGAGTTCAACCCGATGATGGGCCACCGTGGCTGCCGTCTGGCCGTCACCTATCCGGAAATCGCTGAGATGCAGACCACCGCGGTCATCAAGGCTGCGCTGAACGTCTCCGCGAAGCATCCGGAGTGGAACATCGAGCCGGAGATCATGATCCCGCTCGTCGGCGAAGTCAAGGAGCTGGCGTATGTCAAGAAGGTTGTCACCACCACGGCGGACAAGCTGATTGCCGAGGCCGGTTCTTCCATGACCTACAAGGTCGGCACCATGATCGAGATCCCGAGAGCTGCGCTGACGGCTGACGAGATTGCGAAGGAAGCCGAGTACTTCTCCTTCGGTACCAACGACCTGACCCAGATGACGTTCGGCTTCAGCCGTGACGACGCGGGCAAGTTCCTCGATGCGTACTACGACAAGAAGATCTACGAGAACGATCCGTTCGCAAAGCTCGATCAGGTTGGCGTCGGCAAGCTGATCAAGATGGCTTGCGAGCTTGGCAAGTCCACGAGACCGGACATCAAGCTCGGCATCTGCGGCGAGCACGGCGGCGACCCGAGCTCCGTCGAGTTCTGCCACAACGCAGGCCTGACCTACGTTTCCTGCTCTCCGTTCCGCGTGCCGATCGCGCGCCTCGCTGCTGCGCAGGCTGCGATCAAGAATCCGCGCAAGTAATACGGATAGCGTAAGCTGATGATTCCAGATTCCCCCGGCGCCGCAAGGTGCCGGGGGAATCTTTTTTTATCGGCTGCCGGAAAACCGCACACGGGGAGGAGTTGCGCGTTTTCCGCCTGCATACAATCCGTTTCATAAGCGCTGTGCGGGAAGATACAGAAAGGAAGGATGAAAATGCAGAAGATTCTGCTGGATACGGATATCGGCGGCGACATCGACGATGCGGTTTGTTTGGCGTACCTGCTGCGCGAGCCGCAGTGCGCGCAGAGACCGCATGGCCGAAACGGCTTTCACGCCGGATGCAGGCGGAAACGTGGAAATTGCCAGATCCGTGGATAAGAAGAATTTTTATGCCCTTCTGTCTTCCACGCTGAACAAATAATACTGAAAAA
>DSLFI04101__coassemble_392_pt1 | contig 19873 bp, 17 predicted proteins | sample DSLFI04101__metabat2_high_PE_040 | metagenome-assembled genome bin DSLFI04101
AAACTTGCCGCCTTCTTTGATTCTCTCTCTGTACAAGATGTTTGACAAACCTACAGCGCCCCCTTTCCGGCAGGATTTGCAAACGGACGGGCAAGAATTCCCATCCGCGAGGCCCCCCTTTATTCCGCATATGGACGCAGGCGCGGTCTTATATCTCCGTCTCTCCTACCTTCGGCAAAACGCCACCTTCTATCCATGCGTGGAGCGTCTCAGCGTAGAGCTGCGGATGACGGAGGCTGCAGGCGCCGTGCTTATAATGCGCAGGAATCCATAGCCGACTGTTCGGAATTGCACTGTGCAGCAGCAGTGCCGAACGCCGTATTTCCCGCCTCTCTTTTCCGCCCGCAACAACATGCACTCGGGCCGATGTGTCCGCAAGACCTTCTTTCATTTGGTATCCTGCATTTGCCTGCATAAAGCGAATCATATCCGTTTCACGCAAAGCGCAGGTATCCCTGTAATAATCCGCAAACATCGACTCCGGTATGCCTAATGCCCTGGCCTGCATTTTTGCAAACCACATCTTCCGAATCAGGCCGTAGCTGGCTCGGACAATCGGGCCAACACATGCGCCCGTCATCCGCATCGGGACAACCAGTGCGCTTTCAAGCACCGCATATTGCAAATCCACTTTCTTTCGGCCAACATTTCAGCAAGAATCTGACCGCCCAGAGAAAGACCGGCGGCCGCCAGCACCGCGCCGCCAAAGCGCTCTTCGATATAGCAGATCAATCTTGCTGCATTTTCCTCGATAGAAACAAAGGGTACGCCGCTCTCTGCATGTCCGTCCAAAACCGGAAGAACGACGTGGTAATGCGCCTGCAGGCGGTGGGCTACCTCCCGGTAGCTCCACCAGGAAAGCCCGCCGCCGTGCAGCAACAGAACCACCTGCGGCTGTTTCTCTCCATACTCCACTACTTTCATTGTAAGCCCTCCCGCTTCGTCTCCAAGTAAAACTTTTTCCCGATTCTATCACCGCAGCGCAGATGTGTCAAGCAAAGCGCTCTTACTTTCATTATCCTGCCAGCATGGGCGCCCAAGCCGCACGACCGTTCAGCCGTGCTGTCATATCCCGCAAAAATAATTCGTGAATATTCGGTGAAAGGTCTTGCAATTTCGCTTTAATCCGCTATAATGGTGTCAGATTAACGGCGAACGTGCCGTGTGTGTTTATTTTCAGAGAGGAGTATCACGATTATGTCCAAAGTTGTAAGAGTCGCCGTCATCGGTTACGGCGGCATGGGCGGCTGGCACACGAAGCGCCTGCAGGAGATCCCGGGCGTTGTGGAGCTTGCCGGCGTGTACGACATCCTGCCCGAGCGCAACGCCGCCGCCGAAGCAAACGGCATCAAGGCATATCCCTCGCTCGAGGCGCTGCTCGCAGACGACACGGTCGACGCCGTGACCGTCGCGATCCCGAACGACCAGCACAAGCCCGTCTGCATCCAGGCCATGGAGGCCGGAAAGCTCGTCATCAGCGAGAAGCCGGTCACGCTCTGCACCGCCGACCTCGAGGAGATGATCGCGGCGGCGAACCGCTGCGGCGTATGCTTCACGGTACATCAGAACCGCCGCTGGGACGAGGACTTCCGCATTGCGAAGGCGATCTACGAATCCGACAAGATGGGCCGCATCTTCAGCATCGAGTCCCGCGTGCACGGCTCGCGCGGCATCCCGGGCGACTGGCGCAACACGAAGGCGCAGGGCGGCGGCATGGTGCTCGACTGGGGCGTTCACCTGCTCGACCAGATGAACATGATGATGGGCAAGATGCCGGTTTCCGTCTACGCGACGCTCTCGAACGTCACGAACGAGGAGGTCGACGACGGCTTCACCGCAGTCTTCATGTTCGACAACGGCGTGAAGTTCACCGTTGAAGTCGGCACGAGCAACTTCATCAACCTGCCGCGCTGGTACATCCTCGGCCTGAACGGCAGCGCCGTCATCGAGGACTGGGACATCAACGGCAAGATCGTCGTTGCGACGAGCGACGAAGAGCACGACGCGGTGCCGATCGTCACGGCCGCCGGCCTGACGAAGACGATGGCGCCCCGCACGCCGGAGACGATCCGCGAGTACCCGCTCGAGCGCATCGATTCCGACATCCACGACTATTACCGCAACATCGCGGCCGTCGTGAACGGCGAGGCCGAGCCGATCGTCACGCACGACCAGCAGCGCGAGCTGATGCGCCTGATGGAGGCCATCTTCGAGAGCGCCGAAAAGAACCAGGTCGTTTACTTCTAAATCCTGTACAAGCTGCAAAAGAGCAGGCACAGACCGTGCCTGCTCTTTCTCATTGCATCTGCGCGACGGCCCGTCTGGCCCAGCCGCTGTCCTTGAGCAGCGCGCGCCCGACAAGGAAAAAGTAAAAAAAACGCCAGTGCTTTCCGGTATAAACGGAATGTACTGGCGTTTTGCTTTGGACGCGCCGTTCAGAACAGCTCGTCCAGAACGCGCGGCTGTCTCAGAAAACGAATTCTTCTTCCGTGAGACGCTCGGGCATATGCTTCATGCTGTCCGCATCGCTGAGCGTACGCAGCACACGGCACGGATTGCCGACCGCAATGCTGTTCGCCGGGATGTCCTTTGTCACGACGCTGCCCGCGCCGATCACGCAGTTGTCGCCGATCGTCACGCCGGGGCAGACGACGACATTTGCACCAAACCAGCAGTCGTTGCCGATTGTAACCGGCTGTGCATAGCAGACACGGATCTCCCGGCCGTCTTTCGTCTTCAGCGCACGGCGCTCGTCCGGCAAAAGCGGGTGCTGCGGTGTGACAATCGTGACATTCGGGCCAAAATTGCAACGGTCGCCGATCGTGACCGGCGCATCGTCCTGAATCGTCAGGTTGAAATTGCCGAAAAAGTTTCGGCCGATTTTCGTGTGCACGCCGTAGTGAATCTGCAGCGGCCCCTGCACGAAAGACCCTTCTCCGAACGCGCCGAAAATCTGCTGCACGATCTCCGCGCGCTTTTCCTTTTCGTCCTCAAACGTGCGGTTGTACTCCGTACACAGGTTGTGGCAGCGCAGCTTGATCGCCACGAGGTCCGGATGACCCGGCCAGAACACCTGGCCGGCAAAAATTTTCTCTTCTTCTCTCATCTTACATCTTCCTCTCAAAAGTTTTCGGCAATCCGCCAAACCAAAAGAATCAGAGGTTTTCCAAAACCAGAACGCCGTAGGGCTCGAGCGTTTCCGTCTCCGCGAGCGCGCGGCCGGTCAAAAGGTCGCGGTACGCGCCGCCGCGCAGGCAGATCGTCTGCGGCTGCGCCAGATAGTTCAAAAGGAATACGAAGCGCCTGCCGTCCGGCTGTTCGCGGACGGCGAGCTCCACGCCCTCCGGCAGCTCGAGGCCCGCCTCCGGGCAGGAAACGCCGAGCAGCTCCGTAAAGCGGCGCACCGCCGCCTCGGTGAACACGGCGCCGAACGCATAGACTGCGCCGCTGCCGAACGGATGCGCCGTCAGGCCGGGCTTTCCGTCGTAATAGTTGCCCACATAGGTGCCGAGCACCGTGCAGTCCGGCGTTTCCAGGCAAAGCACATCGTTGAACACGGGCGCCGGCACGGACGTGCCCGCCCAATCGATCGACTCCGGCGCGTCGGCCGGGCCGAGGAACGTGAACTCCTCGACCGTGCAGCCCGTGAGCTTTGCGAGCAGGCCGGGCATCGGCGTCATCGGGCACTGGCCGTTGATGTCCTTGTAGCCCGCGCGGCAGCCGATCACGAGGCGGCCGCCCGCCTGCACGTACGCTTCGAGCTGCGCCGTGCGCGCTTCGGTGATGATCGTCGGGTGCGGGTAAAACACCGCGTCGTAGCCGCCGAGCGGCGCCGAGGTGCCCGCGTCGTCGATATTGACGAAATCAAACGGGATATGCGCGCGCTGCAGCGCTTTGAAAAGCGCGTCCATGCTGCGGCCGCGCAGCGGGCCGTGCCACTTGTCCTCGATGCCGTCCCACTCGTTGTCGTAGTCGCAGAGCACGGCGACCTTCGCCGCATATTTCGCGCCGGCGGCGCACTGGATCTTCCCGAGGTCCTCGTGCGTGCGCCGCAGCTCCGCGAGGCGGCGGTTGTCGCGGTTGTCGTAGTTCAAAAGGCCGTGCCAGTACATTTCCGTGCCAAACGCGCAGGTGCGCCAGCGGAAGTAGCTGACAAAATCCGCGCCGTGCGCGACGGACTGGAACGTCCACAGCCGCAGCTGGCCGGGCTTCGGCGCCGGCTGGATCATGCGCGTGTTCCAACCGCCGGGTCCGGACTGCTGCTCCATGATGCCGAAGCGCGGCGAGATGCTGCGCGTCCGGATGAGGTTGTACGAGGTCTCGCGGTCGCGCAGCGATTCCGGCGCGAGCTTCGACGTGTCGAGGCCGAACGCAAAGTTCGGGTAGCTGTCGTACGTCATGAAGTCGAGGTGCTCGCGCGTCAGGCGGTGGTTGTCGAGCACGCCGAAAATGCCGTTCGTCGTGATGAACTGCTCCGGCCGCCTGTATTTTTTCAGGATTTCCGCCTGCAGGCCGATGTAGCGGATCGCCGCCTCGGAGATGAACCGGCGCTCCTCGAGCATCATGTGCGGATTCGAGGAGTTGGCCAGCGTGTAGCGTGAGAGGTGGATCTCGTCCCAGCTCGTGTACGTCTGGTTCCAGAACACCGTGCCCATCGCGCGGTTCAGGTTCTCGAGCGTGCCGTATTTTTCGCGCAGGTACGCACGGAACGCCGCGTGGTCGCTTTCGGCGTGGTAGCTCGCCGTCTCGCAGTTCACCTCGTTGTCGATCTGCCAGCCGATGATCGCCGGGTGCGCGCTGTAGTGCTGCGCGATGTGCTCGGTCACGCGGCGGACAAAGCCGAGGTACGTGGGCGACGTCATGTTGTGGTGCTTGCGCATGCCGTGCCGCACCGGGTGGCCGTAGATGTCGCAGTTCAGAACCTCCGGGTACTTCTCGGTCATCCACGCGGGCGGCGTCGCCGTCGGCGTGCAGAAAATAACCCGCATCCCGCATTCCGCGGCGAGGTCGAGAAACGCATCCCAGAAGCTGTCGTCGAAGCGCCCCTCCTCCGGCTCAAAGAGATTCCACGAGAACTCGGCCACGCGGATCACGCCGATGCCGTTTTCCCGCATGCGGCGCAGATCGTCGCGCCAGAGGCTTTTGTCCCAGTGCTCGGGGTAATAGCACACCCCGAGCTCGATTTTCGTTCCGTCCAAAAGATTTCCCATACTTTCCTCCCCAAAGCGTTCAGCGCTGCGTGCCGATGAAGAACAGCGCGACCGTGCCCGGACCGGAATGCGCGCCGATGACCGGGCCGACGTAATTGATGCGGATGTCCTGCACGCCGAATTTCCGGCGCACCTGCTCCGCGACGTACTGCGCATCCTCCAGGCAGTCGCCGTGGCTGATGAACACCGTCTGCTCCTCCGGATGGATCGCCGTCTCCGCCATCTTCTGCACGAGCGCGTCGAGCGACTGCCGGCGGCCGCGCACCTTGCTGACCGGGATCAGGTGGCCCTCGTCGTCCACATGCAGCACGGGCTTGATGCCGAGCATCGTGCCGACAAGCGCCGCCGTTGTCGAGACGCGGCCGCCGCGCTTGAGGTGGTTGAGGTCGCTCACCGTAAACCAGTGGCAGAGCTTCAGCACGTTTTCGCCGAGCCACTTGTACAGGCTGTCGATGTCCGTACCGCCGCGCTTGAGCATCGCCGCGTGGTACACGAGCAGCCCCTCGCCCATCGAGGCGGAGAGGGAATCGAACACGTAGATCTTCCGCTCCGGATACTTCGCCTGCAGGTCGTCGCGGGCGATGCAGGCGCTCTGCAGCGTGCCGGAAAGCCCGCTGGAAAAGCCGATATACAGCACATCCTCGCCGTTTTGCAGGAACGGTTCGAATACGGAGGTGAATTTCTCCACATTGATCTGCGTGGTTGTGGACATCTTGCCGTCGCGCAGCTTGGCGTAAAAGGTTTTCGTCGGCATCTCCGACTGGTCCGCCTTGTCCCTGTATGTCTTTCCATCGATCGTGAAGCGCAGCGAGATCACGGTCAGCTCCAGCTCGTCAATCATCTCCTGCGTCAAATCCGTCGTGGAATCCGTAATTATTCTGTATCCCATCGCGTTACCATCCTTTCCGTAGCGCTCTTCCGTATCGGAGCCGCTTTTTTCTTCAGTATACCGCACGGGGCCGTCTTTGTCCACCTTGTTTTTGTGGAAATCATCGGTTGCGGTTCCGTCGGAAGTCGAGATAATCCTGCAGGATGATCGTCGCCGCAACCGCGTCGACCGCCGCTTTGCGCCGCTTTCCGCGCGTGTTCGTCTCGTTCAGGAAGTTGTGCGCCGTGACTGTCGTGCCGCGCTCGTCGGAAAAATCGACGGGCAGGCCGCACAGCGCGTGCAGCTCCGCGCCAAAAGCGCGGGCGTTCTGGGCGCTCTCCCCCTCGCTGCCGTCCATGTTGCGCGGCAGGCCGACGACGATCTGCTCCGCGCCGCGCGCTTTGGCGATCGCCGCAACCCGCTCGAGAAGCCGCGTGCGGTTGTGCTCGTAAACGACCTCCACCGGGCTCGCGAGCATTTCGCTTTTGTCGCACACGGCGACGCCGGTGCGCGCCTTGCCGAGGTCCACGCCGAGAATAATCATAAAAATCACCATTCCTTATTTTTTGTGCCGGTCGGCGAAGCCGATTGCCGCTTTGCTTGTCGCGGCAAAGGCACAAATCGTGTGTGAAAAAGTATTTTTCACACGACCACCTGTCCTTTTCGGTTGTTGCGGCCGGCCGCCGCGGGAAAACCGCAGCTGTGCCGGCCGCCGGCTAAAAAAACGGCCGCCGCAGGGCAGCCGTTTTCGCGTTTTATCACTTTTTCAAATCGTACTGATGCGGGTCGCCGCGCAGCTCCGGCGGCAGGTGGCTCAGGTCGTTCATCCGCACGACCCGTACGCCGGCCTCCGAAACCTCAAATTCCGACACCGACGTGTTGCCGGAGAGCACCACCTGCGGCAGTGCGTCGATCGTGCCGTACAGCAGTGCGCAGGCCATGTTGCGCAGCAGGCAGCCGTGCGACGCGACGAGGACGGTCTTGCCCGCGCTTTCCGCCAGAATCGTGCGCAGCGCGGACGACGCGCGGTCGAACACCTGGCGCATCGATTCGCCGCCCGGGAACACGCAGTCCTGCGGCGTCTCGTTCCAATGCCGCGACAAAACGGGGTACTGCACCGGCAGGTCGCTGAGCGGCTTCGCCTCCAGTTCGCCGACGTCGATCTCCATCAGGTCGTCGAGCGGCGTAATCGGCAGATTGTGGTACGCGTTGATCGCCTCCGCGGTCTTCGCGGCACGCTGCAGCGGGCTCGAATAGATCGCGTCGAGGTGTATGTTCCGAAAGCGCAGGCTCAAAAGCGCGAGCTGCTGCTCTCCGACGGGGCTGACGTCGTATTCGTGCTGCCCCTGAAAAATATTCTGGAGATTGCCCATGCTCTGGCAGTGACGCACCAGGTACAGGCGGGTTATCGCATTTTCCATCAAAGCGCCTCCAACTCTCTCCGACGGCGTGCGCGCCGATGCACACAGACTGCGCGCATCCGGCCGCGCCGCCGGGCTTCAATCACCACGCCTGCACGGCGCCGGTCAGCTCGGAAACGGACTGCACGCCGTTTTCGTCCATAAACTTTGCGAGGCCCTCCGCGATCTTCACCGGCGCGTACGGGTCCGTGAACAGCACGGTGCCGATCTGCAGCGCCGTCGCGCCGGCGAGCAGCATCTCGACCGCGTCCTGCCACGTGCTGATGCCGCCGAGGCCGACGATCGGGATCTTCACCTTCTGGTACGTCTGCCACACCATGCGCACGGCGATCGGCAGCAGCGCCGGGCCGGAGAAGCCGCCCGTGTTGTTGTGGATGATCGGCCGCCGCGTGCGGATATCGATGCGCATGCCGGTCAGCGTGTTGATCATCGAGATCGCGTCCGCGCCCTCGCTTTCGGCGGCGAGCGCCATCTCGGAAATATCGGTCACGTTCGGCGAGAGCTTGACCATCAGCGGCTTTTTGCAGTGCGCGCGCACGGCCTTCGTGATGCCGGAAACGCCCGCGCAGGTCGTGCCGAACTGCACGCCGCCCTGCTTCACGTTCGGGCAGGAGATGTTCAGCTCGATCATGTCGACGTCGGTGTCGTTCAGCTTCTCCGCCATCGCGCAGTAATCCTCCGGCGTGTTGCCGGCGATGTTCGCGATGATCCGCGTGCCCTGCTCGCGCAGCCACGGCAGATCCTCGCGGATGAAGTGGTCGACGCCGGGGTTCTGCAGACCGACGGCGTTCAGCATGCCGCCGGGCGCCTCGGCGATGCGCGGCGCCGGGTTGCCCGGGCGCGCCTTCAGCGTGATGCCCTTCGACGAGATGCCGCCGAGCGCCGAAAGCGGATAGAACTCCGCGTATTCCCGGCCGAAGCCGAACGTGCCGGAGGCCGCGATCAGCGGGTTGTTGAATGCAACGCCCGCCACGTTTACATGCAGATCAGCCATCAGAGCACCACCCTTTCCGCCGCAAAGACCGGGCCGTCCTTGCAGACATGGCCCATGTAGATTTCACCGTTTTCATCGTACAGCTCCACCGCGCAGCCGAGGCAGGCGCCGATGCCGCACGCCATGCGCTCCTCGAGCGAGATCTCGCAGCGGATGCCGTTTTCCTTCGCATAAGCCGCGACCGCGCGCAGCATGACCATCGGCCCGCAGGCGCAGATTATATCGGGCTGCACGTCGCGGATCAGGTCGGTCACAAGGCCGTGATGACCGAGGGAGCCGTCGTCGGTCGCGACGCGCACCGCGCACCCGGCGGCCTTGAAATCCTCCGTGAGGATCGCGTAGTCCGCGCTGCGGAAGCCGACCGCGACCACGGCGTTTTCACCGTAGTGCTTCACCGCGCCGAGCAGCGGAGGCACGCCGATGCCGCCGCCGACAAACAGCGCCTTTTTGCCCGGCTCAACCGAAAAGCCGTTTCCGAGCGGGGCCAGAATGTCGAGCGAATCGCCGACCTTGAATTTCGCGAGGTCGGCCGTGCCGGCGCCGCGGATCTGGAACACAAAGCGCAGCGTGCCGTTTTCGCGGTCGATGTCGCAGATCGAAATCGGGCGGCGCAGCGTGCGGCCCGGCACGTAGATGTGCGCGAACTGGCCGGGCTTTGCCGCAGCGGCAAGTTCCGGCGCGCGCACCGTAAAGTCGTAGGTATCGGCTGCGATCTCGGCGGTGCGCACGAGCTCGCAGAGCTTGACGTCGTATTTCATTTCCACCACTCCCTGTCGGTTTTACGCGCGGATCTCGCCGATGCGGGCGCGGATCGCGTCGCGCATGCGGATCGCCTCGCGGCGCGCGGCCTGCGCGTAGTCGCGCTCGTCGCACTTTTCCTTCTGCCACGCGCACATGATGCCGCGCGAGGAATTGATGATCGCGCCGAGGCCGTTCTTGTCAAACGCCGGGGCAACGTCGTCCGCGCCGCCGCCCTGCGCGCCGTAGCCGGGCACGAGGAAAAACGTGTGCGGCGCCTTTTCGCGCATCTCGCCGAGCTGCGCCGGGTACGTTGCGCCGACGACCGCGCCGACGCCGGAATAGCCGTACTTGCCCATGACGGACTCGCCCCACTGCTCGCAGAACGCGCCCATCGCCTCATAGACGGTCTTGCCGCTTTCGAGCTTCTGGTCCTGCAGCTCGCCGGAGGAGGGGTTCGAGGTCTTGACGAGCACGAAGATGCCCTTGTCCTTTTCGCCGCAGATGCCGAGCAGCGGCTGGATGCCGTCGGTGCCGAGGTAGCCGTTCACGGTCAGCGCGTCGGCGCCGAACGCGTCGAGCTTCTCGCCGAACACGTCCGTCGTGCCGAGGTGCGCCGTCGCATACGCCTCCATCGTCGTGCCGATGTCGTTGCGCTTGCCGTCCGTGATGACGAACATGCCCTTTTCGCGGGCGTAGGCGATCGTCTCCGCGAGCGCCTTCACGCCCTGCCAGCCGTACATCTCATAGTACGCGGCCTGCGGCTTTACGGCCGGGACGATGTCGCACAGCGCGTCGATGAGGCCCTTGTTGTACGCGACGAGCGCCGCCGCCGCGCCTTCGAGCGTCTTGCCGTGCTCGGCGACGGCCGCGTCGAGGATATACGGCGGGATATACGAGAGCTTCGGGTCGAGGCCCGCGACGGTCGGATTCTGGGTTTCAACGATCTTTTCGATCATGCGGTCAAAAGACATGGTGATGTTCCTCTCTATATGATTTTATAACGAGCGGTTTCACAGCTCGGAGTAGACGATTCTGCCGCCGCAGACGGTCGCCCTGACCTTTGCGTGCAGCGTCATGCCCTTAAACGGGGTGTTGCGGCTCTTGCCGTGGAGCTTGTCCGGGTCGACGGTCCACACGGCGTTTTCGTCGATCAGCGCGATATCGGCCGGGGCGCCCGCTTCGATCACGCCGGCCTCAATGCCGAGGATCTGCGCCGGGCGCACGCTCATGCGCTCGATGAGCGCCGGGAGCGTCAGCACGCCGGTCTTGACGAGCGCGGTGTACGACGCGGAGAACGATGTCTCCATGCCGATCGAGCCGTTCGGCGCTTTCAGGAAGTCGGCCTTTTCCTCCGGCGTGTGCGGCGCGTGGTCGGTCGCGATCGCGTCGATTGTGCCGTCGCGCAGCGCCTCGATCATCGCAAGGCGGTCCTTCTCCGTGCGCAGCGGCGGGTTCATGCGGTAGTCGGCGTCCTTCTTGAGCAATTCGCGGTCGGTCAGAAGCAGGTAGTGCGGCGCGGTTTCCGCCGTCACCTGCACGCCGCGCGCCTTCGCGTCGCGGATCAGCGCGGCCGAGGTCGCGGTGCTCACGTGGCAGATATGCACCGGCACGCCGTACGCCGCCGCCACGGCGATTTCGCGGGCCGTGCCGCAGTCCTCCGCCGCGGCGGGCACGCCGGGCAGGCCGAGCTGCGCGGAAATCTCACCCTCGTTCAAATACCACTTCTTCGCGAGGTACAGGTCCTCGCAGTGCGCGGCGACGAGCATGCCGAGCGCCGGCGCTTTCCGCATCGCCTCGGCAAGGCAGGCCGTGTCGACCACCGGGCGGCCGTCGTCGCTGAGCGCCGCGGCCCCGGCCTCCCGGAGCGCCGCGAGGTCGTTCAGCGTCTCGCCGGCGATGCCCTTCGTAATCGCCGCCGCCACATAGACGTGCGCGTCGGCGTCCTTCGCCTTATCGAGGATGTAGCGCACGGTTTCCGGCGTATCGGCCGCGGGCTTCGTGTTCGGCATGCACAGCAGGCTCGTCACGCCGCCGGCCGCCGCCGCACGGCAGCCCGTCAGCACGTCCTCCTTGTCGGTGAAGCCGGGATCGCGCAGGTGCACGTGCAGGTCGACGAGGCCGGGCACTGCCGTGAGGCCCGCGGCCTCGATCACCTCGGCCTGCGCGTCAGACGCGTCCGTCGAAACGGCGCTTATGCGGCCGTTGGCGATCAGGATATTGCCGACGAAGTCCTCCCCGCGCGCCGGATTGACGATCCGCGCGCCGCGGATCAGGATCTTCTTTGCGTTCTGTTCCATATCGTTCATCCCTTTCTGTTCAAAAGCAGGAATTTCATCGTGGCGAGCAGTTCGCGGCAGACGTTTTTCGGCAGCGCATACGGGTTGCTCACCGCATAAAGCGGGTACGGCGCAAGGCCGATATGGCGCGCCATCATGCACGCGCGGCGCATGTGGTAGCCCTGCGTCGCAATCGCCACCGCCGGGCCGCGCCCCGCCCGTTCAAGGATCGCCTTCGAGAAGCGCAGGTTCTCGAGCGTCGTGCGCGAGCGCGTCTCCGCCGTGATGCGTTCGGGCGCGATCCCGAGCGCTTCGAGCGCCTGCTTCGCCGCATCGCCCTCGGCGCGCGGCTCGTCTCTGCCCTGCCCGCCGGTCGTGATGCACACCGCTTCCGGATGGGCGCGCAGATAATCGGCCGCCGCCTGCACGCGGTTTTGAAGCGTCGTGCTCAGCCGGTTCTCAAACACCTTCGCGCCGAGGACCAGCACAACTGCGTTTTCCGGCGGCGCTGCCGCTTTCCGTTTCATGCGCCTCTCCCCTTTCAATCCGCAGCGCACGCGGCGCGCCGCAATATACCGATTTTATTATAAAGAATTCCCCCGGAAACCGCAAGGGCTCCGGGGAAAAAGTTTTATCGCAGCAGGCCGCGAAGGATCTCCCGCCCTTTTTCGTCGGTTTCGCGCGCTTCGCGGAGCAGCGCGCGGTAGAAGCCCTCGGCCGTGGCGCGGCGCGCTTCAGCCAGAGCGGCACCGCGCGCCGTGTAGAGTTCTCCGTAGATCCGCTCAAGCTCGCGTTTGTACTCCCGAAAGAACGAAATCTGCCTGTCTCCGGTGCCGTCGGAAACCGAGCCGTCCGCCGCACGCGTGTAGAGCGGTTCCGCGCGTTCGCCCCGGAACACCAGCGTGCGCGCAATGCCGAGTGCTCCGACGGAATCCAGCTTATCTGCGTCGAACAGAATCTTTGCCTCGAGGCTTTCCGGTGACGCACCGCGGCCAATGCTATGCGTACGGATGCAGTCGCGCACATGCGCGGCAAACCGCTCGTCCTGCCCGATCCCAAGCAGGAAGCGGTACGCCTTTTCCGCGCCGACCTGCGCGTGGCAGACCGACGGGTCCTGCCTCTCCTCCGCGCGGCCGATGTCGTGCAGCAGGCAGGCCGCGATCACCACGTCGAGATCCGCCGCCGGTTCCGTCTGCGCAATGTCCAGCGCCGCATACAGCACGCGGTACACGTGCTCCGCGTCGTGCGCGCCGGCCTCCATCGCGTCCAGCATACAGTTTTCCATCTGTTCGTACAGTGCTCTTTCCATTTTGCATCCTCCCGCATTAAAATCTGATTTTCCGGCTGAAACCGCCGTATACAAAATTTCCCGAAGCCGCTCCGGGCTTCGGGAAATCCCATGCATTTTTAGTAGCCGTAACTGCTGTCCGTCCCGGTATACGTATAATCCCCGTATGCCGCGCTATCGTCGAGCGCGTCTGCGGAATCGTCCGTGCTGTAGCTCGCATCCACGGGCAGCTCCGTATCCGCCTGCGTGATGGTCTCGCCGTTCTCCACGCGGTCCATCAGCTCCTGCGCCTTCTGCACCGTTTCGTAATCCGGCTGCATGACGTACACCGGGATGCTCATCGAATACGGCACCTGCGTGTCGCCGTAGCCCGTCACGCTGTACTGCACGACGTTCCACGAGCCGCCGTCCGAAAGCTGGCGGCGGACCAGCGCCGCGATGTCGCTGTACGGCACGTTCATGTCGAAGCAGTCCTCAAGGCTCTCGAGAATCGAGGTGTAGTTCATCAGGATCTCCGGCGACATCGCCTTATCGATGACCGCGGAGATGACCTTCATCTGGTTCTTGCCGCGCTGGATGTCGCCGTCCACGAAGGAGTAGCGCTCGCGCGCGAACTGCAGCGCCTCGTCGCCGTCCAGCGTATTGACGCCGAGCGGGTAGTCGTACTTGCTCGTGCTGAACGCGATGTCGTTGTACAGCGTGATGCCGCCCAACGCATCCACGATGCCCTTGAAGCCGGTGAAATCGAGCCGGAAGTAGTAGTCGACGTTTGTTTCATACAGCATCTCGAGCGTCTCGATCGAGACGTCCACGCCGTAGATGCCGGCGTGCGTCAGCTTGTCGGGGACGCCGTCGGAAATCGAAAGCGGGACATAGTAGTCGCGCGGCGTCGTGACCAGCAGGATCTGCCGGGTTTCGGTGTTGACCGTCGCAAGGATGTTGACGTCGCTGCGGCCGACCGTGTGCAGGCCCTCGCGCGAATCGCTGCCGCTGATGTACAGCGTGTAGACCTCCTGCACGTCGGTGCTGCCCGTATCGACAACCGCCTGCGACTGCTCCTCGGTCTCCGTTTCGACATGCATGATCTCCAGCTCGCGGACCTTGGATTCAAAATCCGTGTAGCCCTCGGTTTCGCCGAGCACATCGATATACGCGAGATTGAGCACGATCGCATCGCACTCGCCCGCGAGGAGCCCGTCCGCCAGCTGGGTGATGCCCGCATATTCCTGCGTCTGCACCGCGGCGCCGAGCGCCGACTCGATCTCGCTGAGGCCCGCGTCCGTATTGGTGCGGTCCAGCGTGGAAAGGATGCCGAAGGAATAGCCGGCCGTATCGCTAATGCTCTGCGCGGCGTCCTCCGCGCGCACATACACCGCGACCGGCGTGGACTGCGTGCGCGTTTCGGAAATGCGCGAAAGCGTGCTTGTCGTTCGATAGAGGTAGTAGCCGCCCACGGCGAGCACCGCCGTCAGGATCAAAGCGAGCAGCGTGCCCAGAGTGAACTGGACCTTAAAGGCGGTATTCCGCACCAGCAGTGCGGCAGCCGTCGCAAGCATCACAAGCGCGACGCCCGCGGGGACCAGAAGATGAACCGGAATAAACTGCGTCCAGGTCAATACCGCGATGAACGCGGCCACCACGACCGCCATCACCAGCGTAATCACGAGGCCGGGGATCCGGCCCTTCCATTTTCTCATGCTGTGCACTCCTTTGATGCCGCCCCGTCCTGTACGGACAAAGTGGTTGCCGCCTCTGCGGCTACGACTATTTATTGTATCGCTTTCCGTCGCTTCCCGTCAACTTTTCTCGGAAAAATTCATAAAAAACAGCAAAACGACAAAAAAGCGTATATGTTTTCTGTATTGTTCGCCGTTTCCATAATTTTGCTTTTGGAATCTCCGCCGTTTCAGGTGATTTCTGCTGCTTTCAGTATATCCCGCATTCCGCCCGCTACACCCGTTTTGCAGAAAAAGCGGCCGCCCGGAGACGCCTCCGCTGCGGCCTGCAATTCCTTTATTGCGTACACCTTCCATACATGCGTCGGTATGCGCTTCGAGCCTCCGCGCAATCCGCGCAGACGCCGCTTTGCCGTCAGCGGCGCTCGGGGTCCTCCGTGTCGCGGATGGACTCCGCCGTCATCCCGTCGTCCTCCGTCGTCGAAGAGCTGAGGTCCGAACGGCCGCTGCCGTTGACGACGATTGGCGTTTCGGCGTTCGGCGTCGCTTCCGGCACCGGCGTAGCCTGCGCTTCACTGTCCGTTTCGCCGTCCGCGTCCGCCGAAGGCGCAGGCGTCGCGCTGAGCACCGAGGCGTCCATCTCGGAAACCGTCACGAACTCGGCCGAAACGTACGCCTTGCCGCCGTTGTAGGAGATCTCGTGCCAGCCCTCGCTGTAATTTTCGGTCAGCACCTCAAAGCGGTCGCCGGCGTACGCCTCGCTGAGGATCTCGGAATCCGTGCTCGCCGCGCTGCGGATATTGAGCGAGCCCTCGATGTCGGTGACCGTCGCCACCTTGACCATCTCGACGGCCGGCGTCGGCGCCGGCGTCGGCGACGCGGTCGGGCTCGGCTCGGCCTCCTGCCCGCCGCTCCCGCAGGCCGCCGCCGAAACCGTAAAGACCGCCACAAGCGCAGCCAGCGCCAGCGCTTTCCCCATTTTCTTCCTTATATATAAGCCAACCGGTTTCCCGGTATTTACCTTTTTCATGACACCTTCACCATTCCTTTCCGACTTCTGCGGATTCTTGTTTTATATTTTAGCATATTTGCGTGAAAAATCCAATATCCTTTCCGCGATTTTTCATTTCTTTCGTGAAATCTTTGTCAACGAATTGCTTTTCTCCGCCAGATCCTGTAGAATGATAAAAACACTCGTTTTCGAGTTGAGGAGGAATTCTTATGCTGAAACCCGCACAGATTGCCGAAGTCAAGGCGCGCGGCTTCCTGATCAACCGCGGCACCGAAAACTTCTCGGGACGCGTCGTTCCGAAGGGCTCCGTCTTCACCGCGGAGGACCTGCGCACGCTCTCCGACCTCGCCGAAAAGTTCGGCAGCGGCAAGGTCGTTTTCACCTCCCGGCTGACCGCCGAGATCGTCGGCATCCCGTTCGACCGCATCGACGCGGCCTGCGACTACGCGGCGGCGCGCGGCCTGTATTTCGGCGGGACCGGCGCAAAGATCCGCCCCATCACCGCCTGTAAGGGCACGACCTGCATCTACGGCAATTACGACACGCAGGCGCTCGCCCAGACGCTGCACGAGAAGTACTACGTGGGCTGGGCGAACGTGAAGCTGCCCCACAAGTTCAAGATCGGCATCGGCGGCTGCCCGAACAGCTGCATGAAGCCCTCGCTGAACGATTTCGGCATTGAGGGCCGCCGCGCGCCCGTCTTCAACGCCGACGACTGCCGCGGCTGCAAGGTATGTATCGTCGAGACGCGCTGTCCCTCGAAGGCCGCGCACGTCGTGGACGGCAAGCTCTCCATCGGGGAAAACTGCCTGCAGTGCGGCGTCTGCGTCGGCAAATGCCCGTTCAAGGCCGTCCGGCACGAGAGCGAAACGCGCTACCGCATCTACGTCGGCGGCACGTGGGGCAAGCAGACCCGCATGGGCTCGCCGCTGAGCCGTCTCGTCGGCCGCGAGGAGATCGAGCCGCTGCTCGAAAAGACGATGCTCTGGTTCAAGGAAAACGCCTACGAGAAGGAGCGCCTCGGCAAGGCGATCGACCGCATCGGCTTTGACCGCTTCGAGGCCGCGCTGTTCTCCGACGACCTGCTCGCGCGCAAGGCGGAGATCCTCGCCCAGCCTATCAAGACGCGCTGAGCGCCGTTTTGCACCGAAGCAGGCAGCAGGGCCGCGCGTGCGCCGCGCCCCCCTGCCGCCCCCGCTTGACAAAAAGGCATAGTGCAGCAGGAAACCCGACCGATTTTTCGTTTGTTCATGCAATTTTGCTGTTGACAACCGCGCGGTTTGCATGTACAATAAAACCACAATCCAATGTGCTTTTGTGACTGACGGGTACAAGATGGGCGACCATCGTGGAGCAAAAGCCAGTATTGCCGACCGTCTGGGCAGTGTTCTTCGCAACGCTGCCCTTTTTTATTTGCAGCGCTGCCGGAGCAGAAAAACCGCAAGGCGCGCACCGCGCCGGAAAGGATCACACAAAATGAACGCTTGGAGAAGCTTTGCCGCCGGAAAGTGGCAGGAAAAGATCGACGTACGCAATTTCATCCAGAAAAACTACACGCCGTACACCGGCGATGAATCCTTTTTGCAGCCGCCGACCGAACGCACGAAAGCGATGCTCGAAAAGTACGAGGCGCTCTGCCGCGAGGAGCAGAAAAACGGCGGCGTGCTGAAGATCGATACCGACACGGTCATCACGATCACCTCGTTCGGACCCGGCTATCTCGACAAGGAGAACGAGATCATCGTCGGCCTGCAGACGGACGAGCCCTTAAAGCGCGCCTGCAACCCGTTCGGCGGCATGCGCATGGTGCGCTCCGCCTGCGAGGCCTACGGCTATAAGGTTTCCGACACGATCGAAAACGAATTCAAATACCACAAGACGCACAACGACGGCGTTTTCTCCGCCTATACCGACGACGTGCGCGCCGCGCGCCACGCGGGCATCATCACGGGCCTGCCGGACGCCTACGGCCGCGGACGCATCATCGGCGACTACCGCCGCGTCGCGCTGTACGGCGTGGACCGCCTGATCCTGCAGAAGAAGGCGGACAAGGCGCAGCTCGGCAAAAAGGCGATCGACGCCGACACGATCCGCCTCATGGAGGAGGTCGCGGACCAGATCACGGCGCTGAACGACATGAAGAAGATGGCAGAAATGTACGGCTACGACATCTCCCGCCCGGCGGAAAACGCGCGCGAGGCCGTGCAGTGGGTCTACTTCGCCTACCTCGCGGCGATCAAGGAGCAGAACGGCGCGGCGATGAGCCTCGGCCGCGTCTCCACCTTCCTCGACATCTACTTTGAGCGCGACCTGAAAGAGGGTACGCTCGACGAGAGCGGCGCGCAGGAAATCATCGACGATTTCGTCCTGAAGCTGCGCATGGCGCGCCACCTGCGCACGCCGGAGTACAACGAGCTCTTCGGCGGCGACCCGATGTGGATCACCGAGTCGCTCGGCGGTACCGGCGAGGACGGCCGCACGCTCGTGACGAAAAACTGCTACCGCATGCTGCACACGCTCTACAACCTGCACCCCTCCCCGGAGCCGAACCTCACGGTGCTCTGGGCGAAGCACCTGCCGGAAAACTGGAAGCGCTACGTCGCGAAGGTCTCCTGCGACACGGACGCGATCCAGTATGAGAGCGACACGATCATGCGCCCGGCGTTCGGCGACGACTACGCGATCGCCTGCTGCGTCTCGGCGATGCGCGTCGGCCGCGACATGCAGTTCTTCGGCGCCCGGGCAAACCTCGCAAAGCTCGTGCTGCTCGCGATCAACGGCGGCATGGACGAGGTCAAGAAGACGCGCGTCGCGCCCGAAATGCCGATCTGGCCCGACGAGTACGTCGACTTCGACCGTCTGGTCGAGCGCCTCGACTTCTACCGCGACTGGCTCGCCAAGACCTACGTGGACGCGATGAACACGATCCACTACATGCACGACAAATACGCCTATGAAAAGAGCCAGATGGCGCTGCACGACACGAACGTGCGCCGCCTGATGGCGTTCGGCATCGCCGGCATGAGCTGCATGGCGGACTCCCTCTCGGCGATCAAGTACGCGAAGGTGCGCTGCATCCGCGACCCGGAGACCGGCCTCGTCACCGATTTCGAGACGACCGGCGAATTCCCGTGCTTCGGCAACGACGACGAGCGCGTCGATTCGATCGCCTGCGAGCAGGTGCGCCGCTTCTACAACGCGCTCAAGGAGCACCAGCTCTACCGCAACGCCGAGCACACGCTCTCGATCCTCACGATCACCTCGAACGTCATGTACGGCAAGAAGACCGGCAACACGCCGGACGGCAGAAAGCAGGGCGAACCGCTCGCGCCGGGCGCCAACCCGATGAGCGGCCGCGACAAGTCCGGCGCGCTCGCCGAGCTCAACTCCGTCGCGAAGCTCTCCTACGACTACTGCCGCGACGGCATCTCGAACACGTTCTCGATCATCCCCGAAGCGCTCGGCAAGACCGAGGAGGAGCGCATCACGAACCTCGTGCAGCTCTTGACCGGCTACTTCATCCAGGGCGCGCACCATCTGAACGTCAACGTGCTGAACCGCGAGACGCTGATCGACGCCTACGACCACCCGGAAAAGTACCCGAACCTGACGATCCGCGTTTCGGGCTACGCGGTCAACTTCCACCGCCTTTCGAGAGAACAGCAGCGCGAGGTCATCTCCCGCACGTTCCACGAGGCGATCTGATGGAGGGGCGCGTCAGCTCGGTGCAGTCGCTCGGCGCGGTCGACGGCCCGGGCCTGCGCTACGTCATCTTTCTGCAGGGCTGCCCGCTGCGCTGCAAATACTGCCACAACCCCGAAACGTGGGATAAAACGGGCGGCACGCTGCACACCGCGGAGGAGCTCTGCCGCACGGTCCTGCGCTACCGCCCCTATTTCGGCGAGACCGGCGGCGTGACCGTCTCCGGCGGCGAGCCGCTGATGCAGCCGGAATTTACAGCGGAGCTGTTCCGCCTGCTGCACGAAAACGGCGTGCACACGGCGCTCGACACCGCCGGCGCGGGCGACCTCGAAAAAGCCGAAGCCGTCCTGAAGCACACCGACCTCGTCCTATGCGACGTGAAATTCCCGACGGAATCCGCCTACCGCGAAAACTGCGGCGGCTCGCTCGACCACACGCTCGACTTCCTGCGCCGCACGGAGCGCCTGCGAATCCCGGTCTGGGTGCGGCACGTCATCGCGCCGGGCCTGACCGATACGCCCGCCAGCCTGCGCGCCGTGCGCGACCTCTGCGCCGCGTTTTCGAACATCGAGAAAATCGAGTGGCTGCCGTTCAAGAACATCTGCGCGGAGAAGTACGAAGCGCTCGGCATCCCGTTCCCGATGGCCGGCAAGCCCGCCTATACGCAGAAGCATATTGATATGCT
>DSLFI04101__coassemble_544_pt1 | contig 16074 bp, 15 predicted proteins | sample DSLFI04101__metabat2_high_PE_040 | metagenome-assembled genome bin DSLFI04101
CCCGCAGGCCGGATCGACGTCGTCCTCGATACCGATACCTACAACGAGATCGACGACCAGTTCGCGCTCTCCTATATGATCCGGAACGAGGAAAAGCTCAACGTCAAGGCGATCTACGCCGCGCCGTTCTTCAACGAAAAATCCGTTTCGCCGAAAGACGGCATGGAAAAGAGCTTCGACGAGATCCTGACGCTGCTCTCCCTGCTCGGGCGGACAGACCTGAACGCCAGCGTCTTCAAGGGCTCCGAGACGTACCTGCACGACGAGGAAACGCCGGTTCCCTCCCCCGCCGCGAGCGACCTTGCCGCGCGCGCCATGCAGTACACGCCGGAAAACCCGCTCTACGTCATCGCGATCGGCGCGATCACGAACGTCGCCTCCGCCATTTTGCTCAACCCGGACATCCGGGAGCGGATCGTCATCGTGTGGCTCGGCGGCAACGCGTACCACTGGACCGACAACCGCGAGTTCAACCTCGGGCAGGACGTCGCCGCCGCGCGCATCGTCTTCGGCTGCGGCGTGCCGCTCGTGCAGCTTCCCTGCATGGGCGTCGTCTCCGCCTTCTCGATCAGCGAGCCGGAATTCCGGAGCTACTTCCTCGGCAAAAGCCCGCTGTGCGACCACCTCGCCCAGTACGCGATCGAGGAGGGCCGCCGCACGGCCGCCAGCGAGACGTGGACGCGCGTCATCTGGGACGTGACCGCCGTGGCGTGGCTGCTGGACGGCGACTTCATGGCCGACACGCTCGTGCACAGCCCGATCCCGCAGTACGACCACACCTGGACGCCCTCTTCGACGCGGCACTTCATCCGCTACGTCTACGCGATCCACCGCGACCGGCTGCTCGCCGACCTCGTGCACAAACTGGCTAAGTGATTTTCGGCACGCTTTTTTTACAAAATGCGTGCCTTTTCTTTTCCAGTATGCTATAATTATAAAAACTGAACGATCGAACTGTAAAACGGAACGCTGCAGGATTCTGCGCAGAAAGGTTGGCTGCCTCATGAAAAAGATGATTCTCGTGACCTCGCCGCCGGCATGCGGCAAAACGCGCCTTTCAAAGCGGCTTGCCGCCGCGCTCGACCACGTGGTCTATCTCGACAAGGACACGCTGATGCCCCTTTCGCGCCAGATCTTCAAGGTTGCCGGACAGCCCTTTGACCGCAGCTCGGATTTCTTTGAGGAGAACGTGCGGAACTACGAGTACGAGGCCATTCTCGACCTCGGCTTCGAGGCGCTGCGCTACGCGGACACCGTGCTGATCAACGCGCCGTTCTCCCGCGAAATCCGCGACCCGGCGTACATAAAGGCCCTCAGGGAAAAGCTCAGCCGGTACGGCGCGAAGCTGTGCGCCATCTGGATCGTCACCGACGTTGCGGTCTGCAAGGCCCGCATGATGAAGCGCAAGTCCGACCGCGACACGTGGAAGATCGCGCACTGGGACGAATACGTCCAGCGCATCAACTTCGACATCCCCGAGGCGCTGCGCCTGGAAAGCCAGCCGGACAGCCTCCTGCTCTATTACAATTCGAACGACACACTCGCGGACGCTTCGTTCGCGCGCATTCTGCCGGTACTGAACAACGGCTGAACGCTGTATCCACCACTCCATTCTGCTTTTCGAGGTATCCCCATGCAATCCACCGATCTTGTCTACAAAACCTGCGTGCAGGTCTTAAAGGAAGAGCTTCTGCCCGCGATGGGCTGCACCGAGCCGATCGCGATCGCGTATGCGGCGGCGGTCGCGCGCCGGACGCTCGGCGCACTGCCCGCGCGCGTCACCGTGACGGCGAGCGGCAACATCATCAAAAACGTGAAGTGCGTCTTCGTGCCGAACACCGGCGGGCTGCGCGGCATCCCCGCCGCGGCGGCGGCCGGCATCGTCGCAGGGCGGGACGAGCTTCTGCTCGAGGTCATTTCCAAAGCGACCGCGGCCGAGCAGGCCGAAATCCGCGCTTATCTCGAGCGCACCCCGATCACGGTCAGGCTCTCCGACTCGCCGCACATTTTCGACATCGACATCCGCGTCGAGGCGGACGGCCACACGGCGCGCGCACGGATCGTGCAGCACCACACGAACATCGTGCGCATCGAAAAGGACGGCGAGATCCTGCTCGACGTCGACTGCAGCGCGGCGGCGGCCGAGGACGGGCTGTGCGACCGGAGCTGCTTATCCGTCGCCGGGATCCTCGATTTCGTCGAAAGCGCCGCGCTCGAGGACATCGAGGGCCCCGTGCGGCGGCAGATCGAATACAACACGCGCATCGCCGAGGAGGGTCTTTCCGGAAGCTGGGGCGCAAACATCGGCAAGGTGCTGCTCGACACCTACGGCAACGACGTGAAGGTGCGCGCGCGGGCCATGGCCGCCGCAGGCAGCGACGCCCGCATGAACGGCTGCTCCCTGCCGGTCGTCATCGTCTCCGGCAGCGGCAACCAGGGCATCACGGCTTCGCTGCCCGTCGTGGAATTCGCGAAGGAGCTCGGCGTCGGCTACGACAAGACGATCCGCGCCGTCGCGCTTTCCGACCTCATCACCGTGCACCTGAAATCCGGCATCGGCCGCCTCTCCGCCTACTGCGGCGCCGTGAGCGCCGGCTGCGGCAGCGGCGCGGGCATCGCCTATCTGTACGGCGGCGGCCTCCGGGAGGTCGAGCACACGATCGTCAACTCGATCGCGATCGACTCCGGCATCGTCTGCGACGGCGCGAAGGCCTCCTGCGCCGCGAAAATCGCCTCCGCCGTGGACGCCGGCATCCTCGGCTACCACATGTACAAAAACGGGCAGGAATTCCGCGCCGGCGACGGCCTTGTGACGCACGGCGTCGAGGAGACGATCCGCAACATCGGCACGCTCGCGCGCGAGGGGATGCGCGAGACCGACCGCGAGATCCTGCACATCATGTGCGACTAATTCCAAAACAAGCAAAGCAAAAAAGCCCGACACGGCGCCGGAAACCCGGTATGCCGTGTCGGGCTTTAACTTTAATCTTTACGTCTGCGCTCTGCCGTCAGGCCGCCGCCTGATAGAAATTGTCGACAAGGCCGGTATCCTCCGCAACGGAAATCTGCCCGGTGTACGTCTCCGCCGTTCCGCCCGCATCGATCTCCACCGTGAAAGCGTAGAAGCCGTCGTCGGCCTCCAGCTCTACCGACTGCACCTGCACGTCCTGTCCCGCGTGCGCCGCATCATACTGGCTGAGCGTGCGGTTCTGGGCCAGCGTCTCTACAACCTCTTCCGTGGAAAATTCAGCGAGCGACGCATGGTACGCATCCGCAGCCGCGTCCAGCGTTTCGTCGGAAGACGCCCCCTCGGTCGCCGAGAGGAACTCCGTATACCGGCCCTCCTCGTCCGCCGTGTAGAACGCGGTGAGGAACGCCTTTGCGGTGTCCTCCGTATCCGCCGGCTGTTCGGCGGGCGCAGAGGCGCAGGAGACGCAGAAAAGGACGCACGCCAGCACCATCAGCCAAATTCCAACTTTTTTCACGGGAATCCCCCTTTCAAGCACCCGGCACGCGGTTTCGGCGCGCCAGCTTCCGCTATTTTTACAAATTTATTATAGCATCACGCAAAACATCTGTCAATATTTTCGGGATTCCGCGCGTAAAAAAACAGTCCCGGCCGGCTCAAACCGCTTCGGCGTCGCGCCAGCCCTTGCACACGTCGATCCACGACGCAAAGCCGGAGTACCGCTCGAGCTCTTCGATCGTCAGCTCGATCGCGCTGTTGCTGCTCCCGCAGGCCGGAAAAACCGTCTGGAAGCGTTTCAGCGATTCATCGAGATACACGCGCACGCCGTCCGCGACGGCAAACGGGCAGACGCCGCCGATCGCGTGCCCCACGAGCGTTTCCGCCTCCTCCGGCGTGAGCATCTTCGCCTTTGTGCCGAACTGCGCCTTGTATTTCGGATTGTCGATCTTGCCGTCGCCGGCCGCCACGATCAAAATCGGCTGCCCGTTCACCATAAACGAAAGCGTTTTCGCGATCCGCGCCGGCGCGCAGTCCAGCGCCGCGGCTGCAAGCTCCACCGTCGCGCTGGACACCGGGAATTCGCGGATCCTGTCTTCGATGCCGAACTGTCTGAAATACGCCTTGACCTTTTCGATTGCCATATCAAAACCTCCTGCGGCCCGCACCCGGACCGGCTGTGTTCTTAAATTCCTGCGGCAAACCGCCCCGCGCCGCGCGCAAGCGGCCAGCCGCACCGCTTAAAAGCATATACCGCCCGCGGCGCATTGTCAACGCCCGTTTTGCGCCCGCTCCATAAAGTGCGGAAACCGGTCATTCCGCTTCGGCCGCCGCAGCGCTGCCGCGCACCGCCGCCAGCATCGCACCGAGAAGCTGCCGGATGCGCGCCGCGGCATTTTCGAGCGGGACCTGCTCGGAAAAGCTGCGGTCGCGCGCCGAAACCTCGACCGTGCCGCGCTTCATGTTGCGCGGGCTGACGCCGCCCTCGGGGATCTTGGCAAAATCGCGGTACGCAGCCTCCGGCACGTCGCGCGCCATATCGAGCCCGGAAAAGTGGTAATCCTCCGCATTGGCCCCGCAGACCAGCCGGTCCGCGTTTTCCAGCGAGCGGTCGAACAGCACCGTGCAGCCCTCCGGCAGGCCGCACGGACCGATGAAGCCCGCCGCAAGCCCGCTTTCCGGCGTGATCTCCGCCGCAGCGGCGTGTAGCTCGAGTAGATGCCGTTCGCAACGCTTTTCATGTAGCCGCCGCGCAGCATCAGCGCGTGGCTCTCTGCCGCGCAGTCCGCGGGCCTTTCGCGGAACCGCTCCCCGACCAGCTTTTCAAGTTTCATGGTTTCATCCCTGTCCTTTCTTCGGTTTTCAACCGTTTCTAAGCCGCGCGCCGCACCCGTGGCGCGCGCCCGAAAATGCCCGGAATACAAAAAAGCCCTAAGCCGGCTGCAAAGCCAGCTTAGGGCGAACTCAAAGCCAAGTCCGCGGTACCACCTAAATTCGGAACAGGTCCGCACTTTTTGCGTACAGGAAAACCGATACGCGCTCTCTGTGACGGGAGAACCCGGTGACGCCTACTGAATAGCACGGTCCCCGGGGAAAGTCAAGTCCCTTTATGCCGCGATCCGAACTGCGTTTTACCGGCCCGGGTGCGGCGGAAAATCCGCGCTCTGGCGCAGGATCTCCTCGGCGCAGCGCAGGCCGTCCACGGCGGCGCTCGTGATGCCGCCGGCATAGCCGGCCCCCTCGCCGCAGGGGAACAGGCCGCGGACCGTCGGGCACTCGCGGTTCTCGCCGCGCAGGATCCGCACCGGCGACGAGCTGCGCGTTTCCGGCGCGGTCAGGAGCGCGTCCGGATCGTCGAAGCCGCGCAGCTTCTTCCCCATCTCCCGGATGCCCTGCGCCATCGAATCGCACACGAAGCCGGGCAGCACCGCGCGCAGGTCGCCCGGCGCGACGCCCGGCTGATACGTAGGCCGCACCGTGCCGAAGCCCGCCGTCCGGCGGCGCTCGAGAAAGTCGCCGACGCGCTGGCACGGCGCGCTGTAGTCGCCGCCGCCCGCCTCAAACGCGGCGCGCTCGATCGCCCGCTGGAACGCGACGCCGGCGAGCGGCCCCTCGGCGCCGAAATCCTCCGGCGAAACACCGACAAGCAGCGCGGCGTTGCTGTTCTCGCCGTCGCGCGCAAACGCGCTCATGCCGTTCGTGACGACGCCGCCCGACTCGGAGGCCGCGCCGACGACGGAGCCGCCCGGGCACATGCAGAAGGTGTAGACCCCGCGCCCGTTTTCGAGGTGGACGTTCAGCTTGTAGTCCGCCGCGCCGAGCTGCGGATGCCCCGCAAACGCGCCGTACTGCGCGCGGTCGATCGTCTCCGCGCGGTGCTCGATGCGCGCGCCGACCGAAAAGGGCTTCGGCTCCATCGGGATGCACGCCTTGGCGCAGAGCATCTCGAACGTGTCGCGCGCGCTGTGGCCGATCGCGAGCACCACGTGGCGCGTCTCCAGCGTTTCGCGCACACCGCCGCACGCGAGCACAACGCCGCGCACCGCGCCGTCCCGCACGAGCAGGTCCTCCATCTTCGTGTTAAAGCGCACTTCTCCGCCGAGACGCCGGATCTCCTCGCGGATCGCGCGCACGGTCTGCGGGAGCCGGTCGGTTCCGATGTGCGGCTTCGCCTCGAAGAGAATTTCCTCCGGCGCGCCGTGCTCGGCGAGCGTCTGCAGGACAAAAAAGATGCGCTCGTCCTTTGTGCCGGTATTCAGCTTGCCGTCCGAAAACGTGCCGGCGCCGCCCTCGCCGAACTGCACGTTGCATTCGCTGTCGAGCGCGCGGTCCTGCCAGAAGCGCTGCACGGCGTTCTGCCGGTCCTCGACCGCGCCGCCGCGCTCCACGATAATCGGCTGCAGCCCGGCGCGGGCCAGCAGAAGGCCGGCGAACATGCCGGCCGGCCCGAAGCCGACGACGACCGGGCGCAGCGGCAGCGCGCCGGCCTTCGGCATTTTGTAGCTGCGGTCCGGCGCGGGGCGCACGCGGCTGTCGCGCAGCCGGGCGAGCAGCTTGTCCTCGCTGCCCGCAACCTGCACGTCGACCGTCACGATGAATTTCACGTCGCTTTTCCGGCGCGCATCGACGGACCGCTTGACGAGCGCCAGGCTTTTGAGCTGCTCGGGCGCAAGCCGCAGCTTCTTCGCCGCCGCGCGGCGCAGATCGGCGCCCGTATACCCGAGCGCCATCGAAAGATCAGCTATGCGGATCACCGCTTCTCCCCCTTTCTCCGGATGGTTTCCGCCGCGGCGGTGCCGGCCGCCAGGCCGGTCGCCCACGCAAAATGCAGGTTGTAGCCGCCGCAGTCCCCGTGCACGTTCAGCATCTCGCCCGCAAAGTAAAGGCTCTCCACTTTACGTGAGCGCATCGTCCGCCCGTCCACCTCGCGGAGCGGCACGCCGCCCGCCGTGATCTGCGCGTCCTGAAACCCTTTGGTTCCCGTGATTGTAAAGTGCCACGCCTTCACAATCGCTGCGAGCTTCTGCAGCTGTCCCGGCGCGACAAATTTCGCCGCCTGCGCCGGGTCGATCCCCGCCGCCTGCACGAGCGCATAGCCGACCCGCAGGTTCAGAACACCCGCAAGCAGGTCGCCCGCCATGCGCTCCGGATACGCCGTGCGCATCTCGAGCAGATACGCGCTCACCTCCGAAAACGACCATTCCGGCAGGCAGTCGAGCGCGACGGAGAGCCCCTTGTACGACCGGCCGCCGATGGAGCCGCGCGCGAAGTATTCCGCGGCGTAGATCGAAAGGCCGAAAATGCAGATGCCGGAGAGGCCGGTATCCGTAAACTGCACGTCGCCGCTTTCGGCATGGATTTCCCTTCCGTCCGCGAGCAGCGCCGCGCGGGCGGCACAGCGCACGCCCGCGATCGATTTGGCCGTTTTCCCCGCGCAGATGAGCTGCGTCAGCGCCGGGTAAAGCTGCGTCACCGTGTGGCCGAGCGATTTTGCGAGCGCATAGCCGTCGCCGCACGAGTGCTTCGGCGAGGCCGTGCCGCCGCAGGCCAGAATGCAGGCGGCGGCTTCGACTGTATCGCCCTCCGCGCCGCTGAGCAGGAAGCCGCGCTTTGTCTTCCGGATCCCGGTGACCGGCGCGCCGATCCGGCAGGACACGCCGTACGCTTCGGCGCAGCCGCGCAGCGCCGCGAGCACGGCCGCCGCCTGCCCGCTGCGCGGGTAGACGCGCCCCTCGCCGTCCGGCTTTGTGACGAGCCCCAGATCGCGGAAAACGCCGCGCACCGCGTCGGGCGTGTAAGCCGCGAGGAGCGGCTCCGCCGCCGACACGTCGCCGTGGTAATGTGCGGGCGACGCCGCGAGATTCGTCAGGTTGCAGCGCCCGTTTCCGGTCGCGAGCAGCTTGCGCCCGAGCTTCTGGTTGCCCTCGAGCACGAGCACCGCGCCGGGCTTTTTCAGGATGCGCGCAGCGGCGCACGCCGCCATCAGGCCGGCCGCGCCGCCGCCGACAATTACGAGATCCGCCTGTTCCATACGTCCTCCGTTTCAACGTCTCCGGATGTTCCGAATTGATGCCCATCCGCACGCCGGCGGATGGATTTGCGGATTTAAGTATACTAAAGCCCGCGGTGTTTATTTTTCCCTGAGAGAATTATCCGCGATGTTTTCGCCATTTCAGGGCGACGGCGTGCTTTGCGGCGCTTCCATCGATGCGCAGACCGCCTCGAGGTCGCCGAAGGTGTAGCCCATGTTTTCCCACTCGGTCAGAAGCTCGTCGAGGATCTGCGCGTTCGTGCTCGAGGTGCTGTGCAGCAGCACGACGGCGCCGGGATGGATGCGCGGCAGGAGTTTTTCGAAGGCCTGTTCCTTCGTCGGCTGGTCGTCCACGTACCAGTCGACGTACGCGAGGCTCCAGAACACCGTGGCGTACCCGAGGTCGCACGCCATCTGCAGGTTCGATTCGCAGAATTTCCCCTGCGGCGGGCGGTACAGCTTCGACATCGCCTGCCCCGTGATCGCCTCGAAGAGCGCTTCGTTCTTCTGCAGCTCGGCGCAGAAGCTCTCCGTGTCGCTGATCTTCGACATATCCGGATGCGAATACGTGTGGTTGCCGACCATGTGCCCCTCCTCCACCATGCGCTTTACAAGCTCGGGCTGCGTTTCGAGGTAATTGCCGACGAGGAAGAACGTCGCCTTGACGTTGTGCTTTTTGAGCGCGTCCAGAATCTGCGCCGTGTTGCCGTTTTCAAAGCCGGCGTCGAACGTGATGTAGATCTCCTTCTTCTCCGGGTCGCCGACGTAAAGCGCCCGGTAATTTTTCAGGTAATCGCGCGTCGCGTTGGCGACCGGCGGCGCGCCCTCCTGCTGAAAGCTCAGCCCCCAGTCCGTGACGGCGGCGCTCGCCTCGGCGGCCTCCCGCCCGCTGCCGGTCAGGGCGTAAACGCCCGCGCCGAGCAGCAGGACGGCGGCGAGCAGGACCGGCATAAGCCGCCGCCTGAACAGTCTCCCGATCATCCGAATGACCCCTTTCCTGAAGCTTTGTGAAAGCGTATGAAAAAAAGAGCGTGGATATGATTGCGCCGCGCGCCGAAATCCTGTACAATATTCTGGAAACCGGAGAAATGTAAGCTTTTCGTAAGCTTTTCATCTCCGCGTTCGTAAGGGTTATCCTGTACGATTGGAATCAGAAAACTGAGGAGGTCTGCCTTATGCCGGATACAGATAAGAAAACCATACTGGTCGTGGACGACGACCGCGAGATCGTCCGCGCCATTTCCATCACCCTCGAGCGCGAGGGCTACAACGTGCTGAAAGCCTACGACGGGCTGGAGGCGCTCGACTGCGTGACGAGCCGGGACATCCACCTGATCATCATCGACGTGATGATGCCGCGGCTCGACGGCCTCTCCGCCGTGATGAAGATCCGCGAAAAGAAGAACCTGCCGATCATCATCCTCTCCGCCAAGGGCGAGGACAGCGACAAGATCATCGGCCTTTCGATGGGCGCGGACGACTACATCGCGAAGCCCTTCAACCCGATGGAGCTCGTCGCGCGCGTCAAGTCGCAGCTCAGGCGCTACACGGACCTCGGCGACATCAACACACGCAGCGACAACTGCATCGTCAACGGCCGACTGACGTTCCGGACCGACGAGCACGTGCTCTACGCGGACGGCGAGCCCGTCAAGCTGACCGCGACCGAAACCAAGATCGTGGAGCTTCTGATGAAGCACCCGGGCCGCATCTTCCCCGCCGAGGAGATCTACAGCCTCATCTGGAACGAGCCCGCGTACTCCGCCGAAAACACCGTGATGGTGCACATCCGGCGCATCCGCGAGAAGATCGAGATCAATCCGAGCGAGCCGGAATACCTGAAAGTCGTCTGGGGGCTGGGCTATGAAATCGAAAAGCACTAACCTGGCCCGCGGCGTATTCGCCTGGTTCTGCTTCATGCTCGTCGTTTTCTCGCTGATTTTCACCGCGATCTACGGCCTCTCCGTCTTTTCCACGTACGGCGGCGAGATCCTCGACCGGCTGAGCCAGTCCGCCACCACCTACGGGCAGGTGATGCGCGGCGAGCTGCGCGAGCTGGACGTCTACAAGGAAAACGCCTCGAGCTTTTTCGAGCGCCTCTACTACAGCACGCAGAGCGGCGAGACGTCCGCCTCGAATGAGGAAAGCGAGCAGACCGTCCAGGTCGACCGCGGCGTCCGGTACTTCTTTTCCGACGGCGACGCCACTGCTTCGGTCGCGACCGTCTATGTGGAAAGCATCTCCAAGGACAACCTCTACGCGGTCACCGACTACAGCGCGGATCCCGCCGGAAAGACCGTGACGAACGACACGAACTGGGACCCGACCACGCTGCCCGAGGGCTTCAACTACCTGTTCCAGTGCCGCGGCGGCGTTGTGGAGATCTTCCACCAGCAGGAGGGCGGGTCGCTGCAGTGCGTATTCCGCAGCGACGAGCCCGGCGCCTACTACACGGACACGCTGGGCTATACGCTGGAAGCCTTGCGCAGCCAGAAAAAACCGCCGGACATTTCGTTCGCCGTGCGCGCGAAGCCCGAATCGTTCTATGCATCGAACGAGATCATCAGCAGCGCGCAGACGTACGCCAACCAGCTTCGTTTCCAGCTCGCGCTGATCGTCACGGCGACCGCGCTGTTCATTCTGATCCTGATCCTCGCGTTCCTGTTCCGCCGCGACCGCAAGCTCTTTGAAACGTATCTCGCGCACGGCCTCAAGTGGATCTGGTTCGAGATCAAGGTCGTCGCTATGCTGGTCTGGAGCGCCATGATTCTGTCGCTGTTCAGTGGGGACGGCTTCGCGATCGTCGTCGCGCTGTGCGCCGCGTTCTTCATGTTCTACCTGCTCGGCATCGACATCTCGCACAACCGGCGCATCTACCGGCACAACATCATCCATTCGATTCTGAAATTCGTGCTCGCGAACAAGCACGGCAAGCACTTTGAGCAGATCGAATACCGCAAATACCTCGCGACCGCCGGCGTCCTCGTCGGGCTCGGCATCGCCGCCGTGACCGTAACGCTCTTCGCCAGAAACCGCGACCCCTTTGCGGAATGGCTGCCGGCGTTTTACACGGCCCTCGCGATCGCCGGGCTCGGCACGCTGCTCTGGTTCGCGACCGCGCTGCGCGACGACCTGCGGGATTACGGCATTCTGATGGACCAAATCGAAAAGATGTACAACGGCGATTTGAACGCCGTCAACACGCTGCCGGCCACCTCGCCGCTGTACGGCTCGGCGATGCAGCTCAACATGATCCGCGACGGCATCAAGATCGCCGTGGAGGAGGGCATCAAGTCCGAGCGCACGAAGGTGGAGCTCATCACGAACGTCTCCCACGACATCAAGACGCCGCTGACCTCGATCATCAGCTATGTGGAGCTTTTGAAGGCCGAGCCGGACCTGCCGCCGCACGTCATGGATTACATCGAGATCATCTCGCAGAAATCCGAGCGGCTGCGCCACATGATTCAGGATATTTTCGACGTCTCGAAGGCGGCGACCGGCAACATCTCGCTGGAGCCGGAATACCTGAGCCTCGACAAGCTGCTGCGGCAGACGCTCGCCGACATGGACGAGCTGATGCAGCAAAGTCCGCTGCAGTGGCGCGTGCAGATCCCCGAGGAGCCGTTCCCCGTGCACGTGGACGGCCAGAAGATGTACCGCGTGTTCCAGAACCTGATCAAAAACGCGGCGCAGTATGCGCTCGACGGCTCGCGCGTCTACGTCACGCTGACGCAGCACGACGGCAAGGCCTGCGTCACGATGCAGAACATCTCGAAGTACGAGCTCGGCAAGGACGGCGAGGCGCTGACCGGCCGCTTTGTGCGCGGCGACGACAGCCGCTCCACCTCCGGCAGCGGGCTCGGGCTTTCGATCGCGAAGAGCTTCACCGAAGCCTGCGGCGGCACCTGCACGGTGTCCGTGCAGGGCGACCTGTTCACCGTCGCGATCATCCTGCCGCTCGTCTCCCCGCCGGAGCCCGCCGCGCCGCGCTCTACTGCCGGCATGGGCACTACAGATTCCTCAGGGGACTCCAAGAAGGACGCCGCCGGCGCGAATGAAAGCGCACAGACAAATCGCGCTGTCGATTCTGAAAACGAACCCGAATAGACATACAGCGTCTTTTTGCAAAGCGCGCCCATACGGAATTTACCATATGGGCGCGCTTTTCTTATACAACTATTTTTTAATACAACTATTTTTTATAACCGCGTCGGCAGAATCAAAACGGCCGGTATTGTGACCGCACAGTATACAAAGTACGCGATAATCATTGTGCTTATGTTGGCGTTCTGCAAATACAGGATGAAATAAGCAATCAGGGCGGCGACGGCAAACACGGCGCACAAGCTCCCCGCAATCGCGTTTACACGGTCCCACTTCTCTTTGCTTTCCATGGCCTTTTTGTTGTGGTATCCCACGCGAAAGTCGGGAAATTGCGTGTGCTTCCTCTTTAAAACAACGGCTAAAATCCCCAAAACAAGCGCATAAACCGCATAAAGCAAAAACATCAGAAAATGTGCCATGTGTTCTTCACTCCCTCGCCGCTTCGTTTGCCGGTATGTTCAGCTTTATGTTACCACAGCGCCGGACAAAATGCAAGAACAGCCGCAGCGGTGCATGACCCTGCGGCTGTTCCCGAATTGATGCGCCGCGCTTCGCCGGGCGGCTGGCGGCTTACTGCACGGCCTTTTCCAGCGCCTGCTGCACGTCGGCGAGGATGTCCTCGATGTTCTCGATACCGACGGAGAAGCGGATCAGGTCGGCGCCGACGCCGGCCTCCTTGAGCTGCTGGTCGGAAAGCTGGCGGTGCGTCGTGCTGGCGGGATGCAGCACGCAGGTGCGCAGATCCGCCACGTGCGTGACGACCGAAGCCATCTCCAGGCTGTCCATAAACTTCGTAGCCGCCTCACGGCCGCCCTTGATGCCGAAGGAGACGACGCCGCAGGTACCGTTCGGCATATACTTCTGCGCAAGCGCATAGTACGGGCTGCTCTCCAGACCGGGGTAGTTGACCCAGGCGACGCGCTCGTCCGCCTCAAGGAATTTCGCGACGGCCAGCGCGTTCGCGCAGTGGCGCTCCATGCGCAGCGCGAGCGTCTCCATGCCGAGGTTCAGCAGGAACGCGTTCATCGGCGCAGCCTGCGCACCGAGGTCGCGCATCAGGTGGCAGCGCGCCTTGGCGATATAGGCCGCCTTGCCGAACTGCTTCGTGTAGATGACGCCGTGGTACGACTCGTCCGGCTCGGTCAGCTCCGGGAACTTACCGTTGTCCCAGTTGAAGTTGCCGCTGTCCACGATGGCGCCGCCGACCTGCACGGCATGGCCGTCCAGATACTTCGTCGTGGAATGGACGACGATGTCGACGCCGAACTCGAACGGGCGGCAGTTGATCGGCGTCGGGAAGGTGTTGTCCACAATGATCGGCACGCCGTGCTCGTGGGCGATCTGCGCGAACAGCTCGAGGTCCGTCACGACGAGCGAGGGATTCGCAAGCGTCTCCGCAAACACGCAGCGCGTGTTCTCGCGGAAGACCGCGCGCAGCTCGTCCGCCGTAGAGGTCGGCGAGACGAAGGTGAAGTCGATGCCCATTTCCTTCATCGTCTTGTAGAACAGGTTGAAGGTGCCGCCGTAGATCGCGCTGGAGCAGACCACATGACCGCCCGCCCGGCAGATGTTCAGGATCGCCATCAGCGAAGCCGCCTGGCCGGAGGAGGTGATCATCGCGCCGACGCCGCCCTCAAGCGCCGCGAGCTTCTTCTCCACCGCATCGAGCGTCGGGTTGCCGAGGCGCGTATAGAAAAAGCCGTCGGCCTTCAGGTCGAACAGGTCGCCCATCTCCTTGGAGCTTTCATAGGTGTACGTCGTGCTCTGCACGATCGGCACAACGCGCGGCTCGCCGTTGCCCGGCGTATAGCCCGCGTGGATGCAGGTCGTATCGGGTTTATACTTCTTCATTTTTTATAGCCTCCATTCCATGCGAATGCATGCGTTTTTACATAAAGAGCGATTTCAGGAACGCCGCGATCTGATCCGTTGCGAGAACGACGAGCATCACGATAATCATAAACGCGATGATCGAAACGCTCTGGATCAGCATGCGCTTTCCCTTGGGCATTTCGTCCTCTTCCTCCGGGGGCGCAGGCTCCTCGAGGCCCTCGGCCGCCGCTTCGTTGGCGCGCTCGAGATCCTGATACTCCACATAGATGTTCCGGTCGGTCGGCAGGAATTCCGGGTCGTAGACGCTTGTGGAAAAACCGGCCTTCACCGGCTCGGTGCGGTGCCGGATCGCGCGCGATTCAAAGATTTCCGAAAGCTCCGCGGCCTCGCCCTCATGGACCTTCATGAAAAAGACCTCGTCCTCCGCCTTTGCGGGCCGCAGCGAGCGGCTGCGCCGGCAGTTCGGACAGGCGCGGGTGGAATCCTCGCAGATCGTCCGGCATTTTGTGCAGTAGAGCATGTTCGCCTCCCTATAACGGCCTGAGCCGGTATAGGCATAGTATAGCACACGCCTCCCCTGAATTCAACAAAAAATCTCAGCGCAGCACGGGCTGCAGCTGTTCGCCGCGAAACGCGGCCTCGAGCGTCTCGGGCAGCAGCTCGAAATGCGCGACGAGCGAATTCGGCTTTTTCTCGGGGTCGTCCTGCCCGAGGGGCGTAAAAAAGATGTGCTTCGTGTTCAAAAGCGTGCCGATGTTCCGGCAGGAGGCGCCGAGCGCGTCGTTCGACGCCAGCGCGAGGACGACCGGCATTTTGATGCGCAGGCCGGACTTGACCGCCATCGTGACGCTCGTGTCCGTCACGGCGTTCGCGATTTTCGCTGCGGTGTTCCCGGTGCACGGCATGACGACCAGCGCGTCCGCCAGATGCTTCGGGCCGATCGGCTCCGCCCCGGCGATTGTGTGGATGATCTCCCGCCCGCAGATCTCGCGGATGCGGCGGCGGAAGCTCTCCGCCGTGCCGAAGCGTGTGTCCGTATTGTAAGCCGTTTCGCTCATCACCGGCAGGACTTCATACGTCTCTCTCAACCGTGCGAGCTGCTTCAGCGCGTTTTCGAACGTGCAGAAGGAACCGCACAGGGCAAATGCAATGGTACGCATCACGCGATCACTACTCCTCAAGCATATTGTAAACGGCTTCCTTGATGTATTCCGCCGCTGTTTTCGGCGCGACGCGGCCGGGCAGCGACAGCGCCTCGACAACGCGGACCTGCAGCCGCGCGGCGCTCTCCCGATCTATGCCGCCCGGCGCGGAGGCGAGCTCCAGAATCAGCGTATCCGCGTCCTGCTGGGCGAGCACGGGCGCGCCGATGACCCGCGCGGGCACCGTGTTGAAAATGATGTCGAACCGGCGCGTGATCTCGCGGTACGTGAGCGGCTCGGCGCCGAGCGCGCGCGCAAACATCAGGTCGCTCTTCTTCCGCGCCGCGACAAAAACGTGCGCGCCCATCGCGTGCAGGAGCAGCGTCAGGTTCTTGCCGATGCGGCCGAGGCCCGTGACGAGGCACGAAGCGCCGTTGATCGTGCCCGGGTACTCGCGGACCGCCGCGGCGACCGCGCCCTCCGCCGTCGCGATCGCGTTGCCGACCGCAAGCTCCTCGCGCCGGTAATAATCCTCCGGCTCGATCTCCTTCCAGATAGCGGACGACGCCGTGAGTTTCTGGATCATCCCGCCGTAGACCGTGCGGTTGCAAAACTGCGCGGCAAAATCGTCGTTCAGCCGGATCGGCTCCGCGGCAAACGGCGCGAGCAGCGTCTCACCGTCCCGCGTCGCGGGCAGCGGCAGCAAAATCACGGCGCTCCTTTTCACGAGGTCCGGCAGCGACGTTTCGGCGACGCCGCGGATCGGCCCCGAATTTTCAAAACCGTATGCGCAGACGGGGTAACCGTCGGCGGCAATGGACGCGGCGAGATACCGCATCCGCTCGTCGCCGCCGATCACGCCGAAGCTGTTGATCATGGGCATAAGGGTTCACGCCTTTCCAAAACTTTTCCTTCAATTCATTGTATGGCCTTCCGCCGCTTTTGTGCCGCGCGGAAATACTTTTTCGGCCTTTTTTTCATTTGCCTATTTATTT
>DSLFI04101__coassemble_668_pt1 | contig 14211 bp, 12 predicted proteins | sample DSLFI04101__metabat2_high_PE_040 | metagenome-assembled genome bin DSLFI04101
TTTCATCCGGTAATCGAACAACAGCCAAAAACCCCCGGCGCAGCGGCCGGGGGTTTTGACTTTATATGGCTCTATGCGGATCTTGTTCTCAGGCGAGACGCGGGCGTAAACGGAGATGTTCCCGACTTCCCGGTCCAGCGTTTCGTCGGTCATGGCGTCGAGCTCGGCGCCGGTGATCGCGCGGTCGCGGAAGCAGTCACGACGTGGTCGCCGGTGATCATGACCGGCTTGATGCCCGCCTTGCGGCAGGTGGCCACGGCCGCCTTGGCTTCCGGGCGCGGCGGGTCGATCATGCCCACAAGGCCGAGCAGCGTCAGGCCGTCTTCCAGCTCCTCGGAGGTGGGGTTGGATGACGACGTAAAAGATAAACAGCTTTTTCGAGGGGCCGCGCCCCTCGTTGCCGACCTCGTGCATGTGGTTTTCTCCTTTATTGGGCTGTGTTTTCCGGCGTTTCGCGCTTGCCGGAGATCCCTTTGAGGGCTTTCTTGAACTGGAAGGTAAAGAAGATCGCGGTGAAGGTGACGGCGATGAAATCGGCCACCGGCTCCGCCATATAGACGGCCGTCGTCTTGTCGGCGGAGAAGAGCAGCGGCATGATGTAGATCAGCGGGATCAGCAGGATGAATTTCCGCATGACCGCGACAAGGATGGAGGCCTTTGCGTTGCCCAGCGAGGTGAAGGTCATCTGGCAGGCGATCTGGATGCCGAACAGCAGCAGGCAGGCCATGTAGATGCGCAGGGCCTTCTGGGTGAAGGTCATCAGCGTTTCGGAACTCGTGAACATGGCGGCGAAGGCCTGCGGGAAAAGCATCACGAGGGCCCACAGCAGCGTCGAGTAGACCAGGCTGGACTTCAGCAGCAGCTTGAAGGCGGCCTTCACGCGCTCGGGGTTGCGGGCGCCGTAGTTGTAGCTGATGATCGGCTGTGCGCCCTGGCCGAGGCCCTGCAGCGGCAGCATCGCAAACTGCATCACGCTGGTGAGGATGGTCATTGCGCCGACGGCGATGTCGCCGCCGTAGCTCTGCAGCGAGGAGTTGAAGCAGATGGAAATGATGCTTTCGCTGGCCTGCATGATGAACGAGGAGAGGCCGAGCGCGAGGCTGGGCAGGACGATTTTCCGGCTCAGGCGCATGTATTTGACGCGCAGCCTGAGGTGCGTTTTCTTTCCGCACAGGAACAGCAGCACCCACGCGCAGGACATGGCCTGCGAGATGATGGTGGCCCAGGCCGCGCCCGCAACGCCCATGTTGAAGCCGAAAATGAAGATGGGGTCGAGCACGATGTTGGCCACGGCGCCGATCAGCACCGAGAACATGCCGGTCCTGGCAAAGCCCTGCGCCGTGATGAACGCGTTCATGCCGAGCGTCATCTGGACGAAGATCGTGCCGATGGCGTAGATGTTCATGTACTCTACGCCGTACCCGATGGTTTTATCGCTGGCGCCGAACGCCATCAGGAAATCCCGGTTCCAGAGCAGCAGCGCCGCCGTCAGCAGCACCGAAATGATGAACTGCACGGCGAAGCAGTTGCCCAGCGTTTTTTCTGCGGAATCGTGGTTGCCCTGCCCCATGTAGATCGAGGCGCGCGGCGCGCCGCCGTAGGCGGCAAAGGCGGAGAACGCGGTCACGATCATGATCAGCGGCATGCAGACGCCGACGCCGGTCAGCGCCGCTTCGCCGATCTCGGGGATATGCCCGATGTAGATGCGGTCCACGATGTTGTAAAGCATGTTGATGATCTGTGCGGTTACGGTGGGAAGGGCCAGCTTCAGCAGGAGCTTTCCGACCGGCTCCTTCCCGAGAAAGTCTTTGTCTTCGTTCATACGGTGATTTCTCCTTCTGTGCATTTTGTGTTTTCGGCGATCCGCTCGTTAAACGCGGTGAACAGCCGCTGCTCCTCCTCCGTAAAGCCCCGGAAGATCTTTTTGTGGAATGACGCGCGGACCTTTTCGATCTCCGCCGTTATGGGCGCGGCCTCTGCGGTCAGAAGCAGGTGGATGCGCCGACGGTCGGCCGTGTCCTGCCGCCGCTGGAGCAGCGACTTCTGGATCAGGCTCTCGACGGCCTGCGACACGTTGCTCTTGGAGAGCATCCGCAGCTCCACGATGTCGGCGGCCGTGTCCCGCCCCGGGTGGTTGAACAGGAAGCTGATGATCGTCGCCTCGATCGGCACCAGGCCGTACCGGCTGCAGACGGGCTTGAGCATGCTGTCGTACAGCTTGATCATGCGCCGGATATTGGCTAAAAGCGCATTGCTTTGATACATGGTGTATCGCCTTCCTCCTTTTAAACGGATGCAAAAGCAATCGTTATGATTTAAAACGGTTATTTCTACGAACTATTTTACTCGGCGGGGGCCAATAGTCAAGAAGAAAATCACTTCATTTCAAATTGTTTACAAATCTTTCATAAAGGGACGGGATGCGCATAAAAATATCCCCGAAGCGCCGCGCGGGCTTCTTCGGGGATACGGTTTGAAACGGTGGGTGGCGTCGGGACGCGGGGGAAACGCGCGGGCTTATTCCCGCAGCAGCATCGGCACCATATAGCTTGCGTTCAGGCGGAAGGCCTTTTCCGGCTGGCCGTGCGCGGTTTCCGGCGTGTAAAAGAGCTTGTACAGCAGCTCGATGCACGCGGTCTCGTCCGCGCCGGCCCGGTGCGCTGCATGGACGCGCTCGTGCGCTTCGACGGCCCAGAACCGCGCGTTTTCCAGAAAGCGGCGGCAGCGCGCCGCGCCCTCCAGCACGCCGTTGTGCGGCAGAAGCATCCGCTCGACGGGCAGAGCCAGCGCGCGGTCGATGGCGTCGAGCGTGCAGCCGTAGCCGATCAGATAGGCCGGCGCGACGAGATCGCCGCCGGCGGGGACGCCGAGCGTCTCGCTGGCGATCAGCAGGCGCTCGCTTTCGCACCAGAAGGCGATGGAGCAGCGCGTGTGGCCCGGCTGGTGCAGCACGGTGAACACGTGCGCGCCGACCGTCACCGTGTCGCCGTCGCGGAGGATGCGGTCGGCATGCAGCGCGTCGATGCGGTCCGTATAGGCGGTGACGCCGAAAAGCGCGGCGGCGCTCTGGTCCATCTCGCGCATCACGCGCTTTGCGCCCGGCTTCTGAAAGACCTGCGCGGCGTATTCGTGCGCGAGAACCGGCGCGTCGGGATAGAGCGCCTGCACGTGCGGCGCGCCGCAGGCGTGGTCGTAATGTGAGTGCGTCAGCAGGATGGCGTCCAGCGGGCGCTCTGCCAGCGCGCGGCGCACGTGGACGGCAAGCGCTTCGCCGCAGAAGCCGAAGCCGGTATCGAGCAGGCAGGCGCCGCTGCCGTCGTCGAGCAGGAAAGCGTCGCCGCCGGGAAAAGCGCCGACATTTTGAATTTTCAACATAAGCGGGAACTCCAGGGGGAAGGATTTGCGTTTGTGCGGTCGGCGTCGATCAGTATTCGTCCACGTGCGGCCGCGGGACGTTCCACCACTGCTCGTAATCGAGCGAATAGCGGGAGAGCAGGGCGTTGTAATCCGTTTTCGTGTCGAAGCTCGTCCAGCCGATGAACGCCTGATAGACGGCGTCGCACAGCGCGTCGGACTGCTCGCGGCAGAACGCCCGGCACAGGGAGACGATGTTTTCCGGCTTTTTCGGCGCGTTCTCCACGAACTCCTCGAGGCGGCGGTTGCACGGGAACAGGATCTCGTTTTCCTGCAGGATCATCCGGTAAATGCTGTAGACGATCTGCCCGGCCACGTGCAGGCGCATGTAGCCGTCCGGTTCGCAGGCCTTCCAGAAATAGTGGTAGTTGAGCATCAGGTTGGCGAAGAACGAAAGCTCCTTGTCCGCGCGCTCCTGCTTCTGGAAGACCGGGATGCGGGCGACGATGCCCGGGATCTCCGGGTCGCGGGAGAACAGCACGCGTGCGCCGATGAAGGAATTGCGCGTCGGCTCGCTCGCGTGGTCGGCGGCGGCCGCAAGGAAGGCTTTGGTCATGTATTTCACGTCGAAATAGCCGCCCTCATACGTGCAGTAGCCGGAAATGGTTTCGGTTACGCGGTTTTCCTTTTCGCGCTGCGCGTAGTATTCGTCGGTCACGACGACCATCGCGTCGAGGTCGCTGTCCGGGCGCTCGCAGCCCTTGGCGACGCTGCCGCCGAAGACGAGCGCGATGATCTCCTCGCGCCCGCTGAAATAGTCGATCATGTTCTGCAGGGATTCGGCATGGTGTGCATACATAGCGGTTCTCCTCTCCTATTTGGGTTACAAGCAGTATACCACATCGCGGCGCGCAAAGCAACGCAAAAGCGGACGGCCGAAGCCGCCCGCCGTCGATATGCGTTGTGTGAAAGAAGCAGAGCTGCCTTTTGCCGGGCGTCAGCCTTCGCCCGTCCATTCGCCGACACCGGCTTCCACGTACCGCCACTTTTCAAAGGCGCCGAGCGCGACGCGGCAGATCTTCTCGCCCGAGTTGGCCGTGGATTCGCCCATCACCGACACCTGAAAGACCGTGCCGCTTTCTTCGTCTTCCCAGCTGAGGGTGGTCAGGTTGGTCTCGCTTGTTTCGTCCCGCGTCGGCTCGCCGAACAGCGCGGTGAAATTGGTGCGGCAGGTTTCAACGAAATCGGCGCGCTGTTCAGCCAGAACAGCGGAATTGAAGGTGATGGCGAACAAACCGTCCTCGTCGGTGAACTGCGCGTCTACGCGGCTTTTCAGGTTCGGCCCGGAAAGCTGTACGTCCTGATTGGGCGTGATATAGCTCATATATTCGAACGGCTCCGTGTGCGGGTTTGAACCCTGTTCGTCCATTTCCCTGCCAATGGCCGCTTCGACTTCCTCACGGGTGCTGCCGAACGGCGCGGGCGCATACGCGTAGCCGTCGTCCCCGAAGACGAAGTCGGAAACGATGTCGTCGGTTTCCGTCTGCGCCTGCTGGCCGCAGGCGGTGCAGAAGAGCAGGAGCAGGAGTACGGACAGGGCTGCAAGCATCTTTTTTACAGGCTTCGTGCGTTTCATCGGGACAACCTCCTTTTTTGTTTCCGAGTGGGAAAAACGGTTTCGGGCGGACGGGGGCTGCGCGCAGTTCGTTAAAATTATATTAACATATTTGTACCAAAAAGTAAACGAATATATTGAAAAACTGGCAAAGACTTGGCAAAGAATTCGCGGGATGCAACAAAAAAACGGCTGTCGCGCGCAAAAGCAAAGGGAGCGAAACCGCGGAAAACGGTTTTGCTCCCTGTTTGCTTTGTTTTTTTAGTCCGATCAGAGGATGATGCTCTTGCCGGTCATTTCCTCCGGCTGCGGGAGGCCCATGATCTTCAGCATCGTGGGCGCGATGTCCGCCAGCACGCCGCCCTCGCGGAGCGTGCACGGATAGCCGACAACGCAGAACGGAACCGGGTTCGTGGTGTGCGCGGTGAACGGCTCGCCGTCCGTGTCCACCATCTTATCCGCGTTGCCGTGGTCGGCGGTGATGAGCAGCACGCCGCCCATCTCGTCGACAGCCGCCGCGACGCGGCCGACGCAGGTGTCGACAGCCTCGACGGCCGCCTTCGCCGCGTCAAACACACCGGTGTGGCCGACCATGTCGCAGTTCGCGAAGTTCAGGATGATCATGTCGTATTTGCCGGACTTGACGGCCTCGACCATCTTGTCCGTGACCTCGTAGGCGCTCATTTCCGGCTGGAGGTCGTACGTCGCGACCTTCGGGGAATTGACGAGGATGCGGTCCTCGCCCGGGTACTGCTTCTCGACGCCGCCGTTGAAGAAGAACGTCACATGCGCGTACTTCTCGGTTTCGGCGATGCGCAGCTGCTGCAGGCCCTTGTCGGAAACGTACTCGCCGAGCGTGTTCTTCAGGCTCTGCGGCTTGAAGGCGATCTCGACGTTCGGCATCGTCGCGTCGTACTGCGTCATGCAGACGTAGTTGACCGGGAAGAAGCCCTTCTTGCGCTCGAAGCCGGTGAAATCCGGGTCGACGAACGTGCGGGTGATCTCACGCGCGCGGTCCGGGCGGAAGTTGAAGAACACGATGGAGTCGTTCGCCGAGATCGGCTCGCCGCCCTTGATCGTGCAGGGGACGACGAACTCGTCGGTGACGCCGTTCTCGTAGGACTTCGAAACCGCGCAGACCGGGCAGTCGAACGCTTCGCCTTCGCGGCAGACCATCGCGTCGTACGCCTTCACAACGCGCTCCCAGCGGTTGTCGCGGTCCATCGCGTAGTAGCGGCCCATCACGGTCGCGACCTTGCCGACGCCGATCTCCTCCATCTTGTCGAGGAGCTGCTCGATGTAGTCCTTGCCCGAGGAGGGCGGCACGTCGCGGCCGTCCAGCAGCGCGTGCACGTAGACCTTCTCAAGGCCCATGCGCTTCGCCATTTCCAGCAGGCCGTACAGGTGCGTGTTGTGGCTGTGCACGCCGCCGTCGGAGAGCAGGCCGATCAGGTGCAGCGCGGCGCCGTTTTCCTTTGCGGCGTTCATCGCGTGCACGAGCGCTTCGTTTTCGAAGAACGTGCCGTCCTGCACGGCCTTCGTGATGCGGGTCAGCTCCTGGTACACGATGCGGCCCGCGCCGATGTTCGTGTGGCCGACCTCGCTGTTGCCCATCTGGCCGTCCGGCAGGCCGACGTCCATGCCGGAAGCGCCGATCTGCGTCAGCGGGTTTTCAGCAAACAGCTTGTCGAGGTTCGGCTTGTTCGCGGCGGCAATCGCGTTGCCCTCCGGCGCGGCAAAGCCGAAGCCGTCCATAATCATGAGTACAACTGGTTTTTTCATAATGCGGTATTTGTCCTTTCCGGGTCTCAGAATCAGCCCTTGGTCGCGGCTTCAACGATCGCGGCAAAGTCGGCCGGCTTCAGGGAAGCGCCGCCGATGAGGCCGCCGTCCACGTCCGGCTGTGCGAGCAGCTCAGCCGCGTTGCCGGCGTTCATGGAGCCGCCGTACTGAATCGTGATGCCCTCGGCAGCCGCTTCGCCGTACAGGGATTTGATCGTCGCGCGGATCACGGCGCAGACCTCGTTCGCCTGCTCCGCCGTCGCCGTCTTGCCGGTGCCGATGGCCCAGACCGGCTCGTAAGCGATGATGATGCGCCCCAGCTCTTCCTCGGTCACGCCGCCGAGCGCGATCTTCGTCTGCATCGCGACGAGCTCGTCCGTGATGCCCTGCTCGCGCTGCTCGAGATACTCGCCGACGCAGACGATGACGGTGAGGCCGGCGTCGAGCGCGGCTCTCGTTCTCTGCTGCACGGTGACGTCGGTGTCGCCGAAGTACGTTCTTCTCTCGCTGTGGCCGGTGATGACGTACTCGACGCCGCAGGCCTTGAGCATTTCAGCGGAGATTTCGCCGGTGAAGGCGCCGCTCTTTGCCCAGTGGCAGTTCTCCGCGCCGATCTTCACGTTCGTGCCCTTCGTGGCCTCGAGCGCCGCGGCGATGTCCAAATACGGGACGCACGCGACGACGTCGCAGCCCGCGTCCTTGACGAGGGGCGTGATGGCGTTGAGCAGCTCGGTAGCCTCCGCAGGGGTCTTGTTCATTTTCCAGTTGCCGGCGATAACAGCCTTTCTGACAGCCTTGTTCATGGGATGATCCGTCCTTTCAGTTTTATACGGTGGATTTCAAAGAATACGGGAGCGGAGGAAACCCCCTGCTCCCGCTTCAAAGTGAATTATTTCTCGTTGAGGCAGGCAATGCCCGGGAGCTCGAGGCCCTCGAGGAACTCCAGGGAAGCGCCGCCGCCCGTGGAGATGTGGGTCATCTTGTCCGCGAAGCCGAGCTTCTCAACAGCCGCAGCGGAGTCGCCGCCGCCGATGATGGAGATCGCGTTGCTGTCCGCAACGGCCTGCGCGACGGCGATGGTGCCGTTCGCAAAGTTCTCCCACTCGGAAACGCCCATCGGGCCGTTCCAGACGACCGTGCCCGCATTGGCGACAGCCTCTGCGAAGAGAGCGCGCGTCTTCGGGCCGATGTCGAGGCCCATCCAGCCGTCCGGGATCTCGTCGGAATCGACGATCTTCCACTCGGCGTCCGCGCTGTACTCGGTCGCGACGACGTTGTCGATCGGGATCAGGAACTTGATGCCCTTCTTCTCCGCCTTCGCCATCATTTCCTTCGCGAGCTCAACCTTGTCGTCCTCGCACAGGGAGGTGCCGATGGAGTGGCCGAGCGCCTTGAAGAACGTGTAGGCCATGCCGCCGCCGATGATGAGCGTGTCGACCTTCTCGATCAGGTTGTTGATGACGCCGATCTTGTCGGAGACCTTCGCGCCGCCGAGGATCGCGACGAACGGGCGCTTCGGGTTCTCGAGCGCGCCGCCCATGACGGAGATTTCCTTCTGGATCAGGTAGCCGCAGACTGCCGGCAGGTAGTCGGCAACGCCGGCCGTGGAGGCGTGCGCTCTGTGCGCGGTGCCGAACGCGTCGTTGACGTAGATGTCGGCCATCGAAGCGAGCTCCTTCGCGAAAGCGGGGTCGTTCTTCGTCTCCTCCGCGTGGAAGCGGATGTTCTCAAGCAGCATGACGTCGCCGTCGTTGAGCGCGGCAGCCTTCGCCTTCGCGTCGGGGCCGATGACGTCCTTCGCCATGATGACTTCCTTGCCGAGCAGCTTCGAGAGCGCAGCAGCGACCGGCGCGAGCGAGAACTTCGTCACGTCGCCCTTCGCGGCCTCAAGCGCCTTCTCGGTCGCGGCGGCCTGCTCTTCGGCGGGCATCGCGTCGATCTTCTTCTTTTCCTTCTTGTCCAGCTTCACAACGTCGTTGAAGATGTTGTGCGGGCGGCCCATGTGGGAGCAGAGGATGACCTTTGCGCCGTGGTCGGCGAGGTACTTGACGGTCGGCAGCGCGCCGACGATGCGCTTGGTGTCCGTGATGACGCCGTCCTTCATCGGGACGTTGAAGTCGCAGCGGACCAGAACGCGCTTACCGGAGACGTCGATGTCTTCAACGGTTTTCTTGTTGAGGTAGTTCATTTGCGAGCACTCCTTTTGGATATATTGAGAGATTGTTTTGCGTTTCGCTCCCGGGAAACCCGGTTACAGCTTTTATTTTATACCAAAATGCCGGGTTTTTCAAGATGCTGCGCATAAATTGACAATTTTTTGCCACGCTTTTTTCGAAACTGTGCATTATGCGCCGGCGCTGTCCCAGTCGTAGCCGCGCAGACGGCCCTCGCCGGAAAGCGACGGGTAATCCCACTGGCGCAGCACCTCGTACACGCCGATCGCGACGCTGTTCGAAAGGTTCAGGCTGCGGGCTTCGGAGAGCATCGGGATGCGCACGCAGCGGTCCTTGTTCTGAAACAGGAGCGCTTCGGGCAGGCCGGCCGTTTCCTTGCCGAAGAACAGGTAGCAGTTGTCGGGGTAGCGCACGTCGGTGTGCTTGTGGACGGCCTTCGTCGAAAAGAAAAAGAATTCGCCCTGATTTTTTGCAAAAAATTCGTCGAGCGAAGCATAATACGTGATGTCGAGCAGGTGCCAGTAGTCGAGGCCGGCGCGCTTCAGCTTCCGGTCGTCGATCTTGAAGCCCATCGGCCCGACGAGGTGGAGCCGCGCGCCGGTCGCCGCGCAGGTGCGCGCCACATTGCCGGTGTTCTGGGGAATTTCCGGTTCGACCATAACGATGTTTAAAACCATGGAAAAGCAGGTCCTTTCGGGATGTATGTTTTCAGAAAAAGGGGGAAACTAAACGATGACGGCTCTTTTATTTTTGCTGAAAGCCGCAATATGGATCTGGAGGTTTGATACCGTGTATAAGCAGAGCATGAATGTCGCAAAGGGCATCGGGCTGGGCATCGCCGCGGGCGCAGCCGTTGCCGCCGTATCCGCCAAGATGATGAACGGCAAGAAATCGGCCAAGGCGCGCTCCAAGGAGATGCGCCGCAGCACCGCGAAGGCCGTGCACACCGTCGGCCAGCTGATCGACGGCGTGGAGCACATGCTGAAATAAGCGGCGCGCCGGCGGCCGCGGAGAGCTCCGCGCGTTCCGCCGGCGCTTTTTATGCGCCGGAAAGCGGCGTGCGGGAAACGCGGGTCAGTCGCAGTGGCAGCCCCTTGCGCCGTTGTGGCTGAATACATAGATGTTGCACGGCGTGCGGCGGTTTCCTCCGGCGGCGGGGCAGCGGAGCGTCAGGCGGCCCGCGTCGCTTTGCTCGTAGCAGCGCAGCAGGCGGTTGCAGCAGCTTCCGGCGGTGCGGAACCATGCGCAGGCGCCGGGGTTTGTGCAGTGCTTGATGCACTCCATGTCCGTGTAGCGGGCGGAAATCTCGCCGCCCGCGTGGTAGTCGCCGTTTGAAATCAGCAGGTGCGCGACGGCGAGGTCGCCGAGCACCGCCGAATAGTGGCTCTCGGTGCCGTGGTGCGGCGCCTTGACGGCGTAGTAGCCGTCGTAGAGCTTCGGCGCAAGGCGGGAGAGCAACGCGCCCGAAACGTCGCCGGTCATCAGGACGTCCGTGTTGCCGGCGCCGCCCGTGCGCACGTTGTGGAAAACGAGCGAGAGGTCGTTGAGCGTCTCGGTGTAGAGCGTGCGCAGCACCGGCCGGTCGAGGATCTCGCGGATGTCCGGCGCGGCGGGCGAGCGCGTAATGTCCGCGCGCATCGCCTCGAGCCGGTCCCACAGGTCGCCGAGCGCGTCGAGCAGGACGCGCCTGCGGCCGGGCGTTTCCCGGTCGGAGGGCGCAAACGCCCGCTGGCAGCGCTCGAAGATGCGCAGAAACTCGTCCTTGACGCGCAGGAATTCCGCTTCGCAGCCCGTGTGGAACGGGGAGGCGAGGCACACGTTCATCGCCTCCGCCGCCTCGGAGAGCAGCGGGTCGAAGGGAAACCCCGCGGGTTCGGGAGAGAGCACCGCGTAAAACACGCCGTCGAAGGCGAAGACGTCGCCGGCGCGCAGCGTGAACAGCCGCTCGGGGCCGACCGTCTCGTCGAGCAGTGAGAAGAGCCGCAGGCAGGTCGTGTTGATCTGCGCGAAATCGCTCTGCGGCACCGAGAAGAAGTGCGAGAACACGGCAAACTCGAGGATCGGGTTTGCGCCGCGCTCCGCCGCGGGCAGCGCCGGGATGTAGACGCGGTCGAAATACCCCGGGTCGCGCCGCAGCTTTTTCAGAAAGCCGTTCATGTGGTCGCGGTGGCAGTGCGTCAGCAGGAACTGCCGCTGCCGCGCGCCGTCGTAGCGGCTGAAGATCGCTTCAAAGCGCCGGTCGATCTCGGTTTCGTCCTGCCGCGTGTAGCGGCTGACGGAGCCGCAGTCGACCATCAGCACCGAATTGTCCCGCCCGACGAGCACGGTGCAGTCGCCGTATTCCACGTCGTGCAGCTCAAGCCTGTCCATCGGCCGCCCCCTGCACCTTTTTGTAGAGAATGCCGTTCAGATAGGCGTCGTCCTTCCACTCCCCGGCGTAGACGATGTCGCCCTGCCGGTCGAACTCGACGCCGTGGCCGTTCCGCTTGCCGTCCTTCCAGCCGCCCGCGTAGAGCAGCGTGCCGTCGCCGGCAAAGAGCGCGCCCTCGCCGGTCGGCGCGTTGTCCCTGTATTTTGCGACGAACACGGTGTCGGCGTCGGGGTCGATCGAGACGCCGGCGCCCTGCTTTTTGCCGTCCGTGATCTTCCCGGCGTAGCGCAGCGCGCCGCTCGGGTCGAAGAGCGCAGCGTAGCCCTCGGGCTTGCCGTCCGTCCAGCGGGAGACGTGCAGCGCGTGGTCCTTTTCGCGGAACGAAACGCCGAAGCCCTCGCGCTTGTCGTTTTTGAAGTCGCCGATGTAGGAGACGGCGCCGGAGCGGTAATGGTGCGCGCCGAAGCCCTCGCGCTTGTCCGCGCGGTATTCGCCCTCGTAGAGCGTGACGCCGTCGGTCGTTTCGGTGCGCCCGAAGCCTGAACGCAGGCCCTTTTCGAGCTGGCCGGTGTAGCGCACCGCCTCGCCCCGGCGGATCAGCGTCAGCGCCGTGCCGTCCGCTGTCTGGGGCGCCGCGCCGTTTTCACCGAGGAGGCGGCCCAGCGCTTCGCGCATGCGTCCGGCCTCCTCGGCCGAAATGCCGAGCGCGGCGAGCGCCTGCTCCGCAGCGTCCGCGCCCTCCGGCGCGTCGTCTGCGGGCGCGGGTTCCGTGTCCGGCGTTTCCGAATCGTCGGCCGCGCGGGTTTCGTCCGCTTCGTCCGCCTGCGCGGGGGCAGGGACGTCCGTCTCGTCCGGCCCGTCGGAAAGCGCGGCTTCGTCGGCAGCGTCCTCCGCCGTGCGCGGCGCGTCGTCCGTTTCGTCCGCAGCCGCCGCGGAGGTTTCCTCCGCCTCCGGCCGGGCCTCCTCCAGAAGCTCCGCGAGCAGGTTTTCGGCGTCGGGGCGCTCGGTGCGCACCGTTTCCTCGATGCTCGTGAAGATGTATTCGGGGTCGCGCGCGTCCGGCGCATCGGGCGCGGCGATGTCGCCGTCCTTGACCTCCCAGCCCATCGAGAGCATGACGGAGGCGTTGCGGCTGTCCTTCATGAAGCGGATGCGCCGCTGCTGCTCCTCGCGCGGGCAGTAGGCGAATTCGCCGGTATCGGTCGCGATCAGCAGCAGCGCGTCGTTGCCGCAGTGCGCGTTCTGCAGGCTCTGCTCGGCCGTCTGGAAGGCGTAGGGCACGGGGAAGAGCGTCGTCTCCTTCGTCTTGCCGGTGGAGCGGCTGTAGTCGAAGCGCAGCACCGCGTCGCGCGTGTCGTCGGGCTTGAAGCTGACCTTCGCGCGCTGGTCGTCGTCCGGCGCAAAGTATTCGGTGCGCACCCAGTGCTGCTCGCGGTCGAAGTAGATGCGGGCGCGCAGCGCGCCGTCCGGGTCCCGAAACGCGATGCCGCGCTGGCTGCCGCTCGAAAAAGCGGCCTCCAGCGTGCGGCCGCCCGCCGTCTTTTCCCATTTGAAGCCGCGGCGGCTCACCTTGCCGCGCACCTCGCCGGGCGTGCCGTCGTAGATGCCGGCCTCGCGCACGCGCGCGGTTTTGCCGGTTTCGAGGAAGCGCCGCCGGGCGTTGTAGAGCGCGCCGTGAAAGGCGCCGAGCGTGTCGATGCCCGTGTAGCAGACCGCGTAGATCTTTCGGTTCAGCAAGCTGACGCTGATGGCGTTCGCCTTGTTTTCGGTCATAGCAAGAGTCTCCCAAAGTTCAAAAGTTATCTAAAGTATACCATGAAGCGACGCGTTTTTCAACGATTCCGCGCGGATTTCCTTGCGCCGCGCGGCGGAATCTGATATTATCATATTATAAAAAGGATTCGGACCGGAAGGCCTGCGCGGCGTGCGCGCGGGGCAGAGGGCGGCGCGCATAGCCTGCCGCCGCCGTGCGTACGGCGCTTTTCCGGCCCGTGCAGTGCGAGGGGGTGAAGCGGCAGATGAAACAGAAGATCTCATTCCGGCGCAAGCTGATGACGGCGGTGCTCTGCGTGACCGTGCCGCTGATCGTGCTGCTCTTCGTCAGCAACTTTTACTCGATCCATGTCTTCAACGACAAGCTCGCCGAGTCGAACCAGCGCTCGATGGATTACCACGCCGAGCGCATCGAGGACGGGCTGGAGGCGGTCGACGAATTCCTGACGGGCGTCATGGTGACGAGCGTCGACTTCCGCACGCTTTCGGGCGGTGCGACGCAGCTCAATGCCTACCTCGCGTCCTACAGCCTGTTCAGCCAGCTCAAGGCCGCGATGCCGGCGTACGAGGACCTCGGCGCGCTCTTTATTTTCAGCGTGCCGAGCGCCACGGAGCGCGACATGTTCACGGAGGAATTTTCCTATGCGGAAAAAACCGAAATCCAGGCGTTCGTGCGCGAGGCGGTCGCCGAGGACCTGTATTCCTACGGCATGCAGTGGCGGCACATGGAGATCGGCGGCGCGTCGTACCTGTTCCGGTTTTACGGCGGCCGCGGCACGTATCTGGTCGCGATGGTGCCGCTCGAGCAGCTCGGCGACACGAGCCGGCTGCGTCTGGAGCAGGAGGCCGTCGCGCTCTTCTCTGACCTCGACAACCAGCCACTGACCGCCGTCGATTTTGTGGAGGAAAGCGGCATCGACCTGAACGGCGACTACAGCGGCTATTTCTTTTCCGGCAGCAGCCCGCGGTACATGATCGTCGGCCGGGACATCGCGGGCACCGACTGCCGCGTCGTGCTCGCCGTCGGCGAGCAGGGCTATTTCGGCGCGCTGGACGTGCAGCAGAGCGTGTTTTTCATCCTGTCCGTACTGGCGCTCGTGCTGATCCCGTTGATCCTGTGGGGGATGACACGCTCGATCCTG
>DSLFI04101__coassemble_694_pt1 | contig 13884 bp, 9 predicted proteins | sample DSLFI04101__metabat2_high_PE_040 | metagenome-assembled genome bin DSLFI04101
ATTGCTGTTTGGGCTGATCATTTTCATCCATGAGCTCGGCCACTTTTTCACGGCGAAGCTCAGCCGCATACGCGTCAACGAATTTGCGATCGGCATGGGGCCGAAGCTGTTCTCGTTCACGCGGGGGGAGACGCAGTACGCGCTGCGCCTGCTGCCCATCGGCGGCTACTGCGCGATGGAAGGGGAGGACGAATCGAGCGACGATCCGCATGCGTTCGGCAACCGGCCGGTCTGGCAGCGGATCATCGTCGTCGCGGCGGGCGGCATCATGAACATCCTGCTCGCGATCATCATGATGATGGTGCTGCGCGGGCAGACCGACATTTACGCCACAACGCAGATTTCGCGGTTCATTGAAGGCTCGGCGCTGGAGGCGGCCGGCATGCAGGTGGGCGATACGATCACCGAGGTAAATGACTACGCGATCTGGACCGATCAGGATTTCAATTTTGCGCTGAGTCTGGCCTCACTCGACGCGACGGGCGATACAGCAACGCTTGATTTTGAGGTCAAACGTGGAGATGAGACACTCCGGTTTGACGATGTGCCGGTTGACCTGAGGCAGACGGAGGACGGTAAAAGTCACATAGTGCTTGATTTTTATGTGGTCGGCGAGGAGCGGACGGTCTGGACGCTCATCAAAAAATCATTTGCCGATACGGTCTCGACGGTGCGCATGGTGTACGAGAGCCTGATCGGCCTCGTCACCGGGCGCTTCGGCTTCAACGAGCTGGCCGGCCCCGTCGGTACGGCGCAGGCCGTCACGCAGGTGGCGAGCGCCGGGCTCGAGAGCAGCTTCGGCGACGCGGTGAACAATATCCTGTATATCATGCTGATCATTTCGGTGAACCTCGGCATTGTGAACCTGCTCCCGCTGCCGGCGCTCGACGGCGGACGGATCGTGTTTCTGCTGATCGAGGCGATCTTCCGGCGGCCGGTTCCGGCGCGCTACGAGCGCTGGGTGCACGCGGGCGGCTTTGCGCTGCTCCTGTGCCTGATGGTCGCGGTCACGTTCAACGACATCGCGCGCATCGTGACGGGCGGATAGCGCCCGCGCATCATGAAATTCGCGGCGCAGCTTCTGCAGGCTGCGCCCGCGGGAGGGGCGGCACCGGGCTGCCCGGAAAGGACAGGGAAATGAAACGGATTTCGAAACAGGTGACGGCGGGAAACGTCAGGATCGGCGGCGGCGCGCCGGTTACGGTGCAGTCGATGCTGAACGTCCCGTCCAGCGATATAGAGGGGAGCGTCCGGCAGGCCGTGGCGCTCGAAAAGGCGGGCTGCGAGATCCTGCGCGCCGCGATCCCGGATATGGACGCGGTGCGGCTGATCCCGGCGATCAAGGAGAAGATCTCGATCCCGCTCGTTGCAGACATTCATTTCGACTACAAGCTCGCGCTTGAGGCGGCGTATGCGGGCGTCGACAAGATCCGCATCAACCCCGGCAACATCGGCGGCGACGACCGCGTGAAGGCCGTGGCGCAGATTTGCCGGGAGAAGAAGATCCCGATCCGCATCGGCGTCAATTCCGGCTCGGTCGAGAAATCGATCCTCGCAAAATACGGCGCGCCGACGGCCGAGGCGCTGTGCGAAAGCGCGCTGTACCACGCGTCGCTGCTCGAGAAGTTCGACTTCACGGACATCGTGATCTCGCTCAAGTCCTCGTCGGTCGATACGAACATCCGCGCCTATGAGCTGATCGCCGGGCAGTGCGACTATCCGCTGCACCTCGGCGTCACCGAGACCGGCACGGCCCGCATGGGCATCGTCAAGTCGGCCATCGGCATCGGCAGCCTGCTGCAGCGCGGCATCGGCGATACGCTGCGCGTTTCGCTGACGGCGGACCCCGTCGAGGAGATCCGCACGGGGCGCGACATCCTCTCGGCGCTCGGCCTGCGCGGCGGCGTGCACTTCGTCTCCTGCCCGACCTGCGGCAGGACGCGCATCGACCTGATCGGCCTCGCGAACCGCGTCGAGGCGGCGCTCGAGCACGTCGACAAGGACATCACGGTCGCCGTCATGGGCTGCGTCGTCAACGGCCCGGGCGAAGCGCGCGAGGCGGACATCGGCGTCACCGGCGGCAACGGCGAGGGCCTGATCTTCAAGAAGGGGCAGATCATCCGGAAGGTGCCGGAGGCGGAGCTGCTCCCCGCCCTGATGGCCGAAATCGAAAAGCTCTGAACCGATAGGGGAACTGGATTTGAAAACAATAGGCGATTTGATGAACCGCGCCGGGCTTCCGGTGCAGGAAGATCTGGCCGCCGGTCAGATCGAGAAAATTGAAATCTACCGTGAGAAACAGGCTGTGCGGATCCGCACAGTCCTTCCGCGTTTTACGCCGTACAGCGCGCTGCGCGGGCTGAACGGGCAGCTGCGCGACCGGATGCTGCCCGGCATGCGCGTGGAGATTGCCCCGCGCTTTGCGCCGGAGATGTGGTCGGCCGACTGCCTGCCCGCCGTGCTCGAGCGCGTGCGCGAGCTGGACGCGAGCCTCAACGGCACGTTCCGCGATTCGACGGCGGTGCTCGAGGGGGATAAGCTGATCATCACGCTCATGCACGGCGGCGGCGACCTGCTCGAGAAGCGCCGCACCGACCGGAAGATCAGCGAGACCGTGCTCGAATGGTTCGGCGTGCCGGTCACCGTGGAATTCACCGGCAAGACGAAGCTCGAGAGCGGCGACGAGTCGGTGATCCAGAAGCTGCACATCGAGGAGGAAAAGCGGATGCGCGCCGCGGTCGTCGAGGAGGTCGAGCGCTACGAGGCCTCGATGAAGGAGAAGGCTGCCAAGCGGCGCGTCAGCGTGCGTGAGGGCGCGAGCCTGATGCCGCAGATCATCCTCGAGACGGCGCGGCCGCTGATCGGCAACGTGCCGAAAAAGGCGCCGGTGCCGATCAGCGAGGCGACGGTCGAGGCCGGGCGCGTCACGATCTGGGGCGAGGTGTTCGACCTCGAGGTCAAGGAGACGCGCGACGGCACGCGGAAGATCTACTCGATCGACATCACCGACTACACGAATTCGATCACGCTCAAGCTGATCCAGTCCGTGAGCGAGTGCTCGGGCGCCGACAGCATCAAAAAGGGCATGGCGCTGCTCGTGACCGGCTCGGTCGAGTACGACAAATACGACCGCGAAAACGTCATGCGGCCGAACGCGGTGGCCCGCGCCGAGATGGTCGAAATCGTCGACTCGGCGAAGGAAAAGCGCGTGGAGCTGCATTTACATACCAACATGTCCGCGATGGACGGCATGACCCCCGCCGCGGACCTCATCAACCAGGCGTACAAGTGGGGCCAGAAGGCCATTGCGATTACCGACCACGGCGTCGCACAGGCCTTCCCGGACGCGATGAACGCCTGGCTCAAGATCAAAAAGGGCGGCGGCGACTTCAAGGTCATCTACGGCGTCGAAAGCTATTTCGTCAACGACCTTGTGCCCGCCGTCACCGGCGAGACGGACGCGCGGCTCGACGCGGACTTCATCTGCTTCGACCTCGAGACGACCGGCCTTTCGCCGAAGTCCGAGCGCATCACCGAAATCGGCGCGGTGCGCATCCACGGCGGCGAGATCACCGAGCGCTTCAACACGTTCGTCGACCCCGAAAAGCCGATCCCGCAGAAGATCACCGAGCTGACCGGCATCACCGACGAAATGGTGCGGGGCGCGCCGAAAGAGGAAGAGGCCGTGCGCGCGTTCTTTGAATTCTGCGGGGAGGGCGCGATCCTCGTCGCGCACAACGCAGGCTTCGACACCTCGTTCCTGCGCGCGGCCTGCGGACGGCACGACATGGAATTCCCGTACGTCTACATCGATACGGTCGCCATGTGCCGCGCGATGCTCAAGGATATCAAGAACTGCAAGCTCGACACGGTCGCGAAATACCTGAAGCTCAAGCCGTTCAACCACCACCGCGCCTGCGATGATGCGGCGGTGCTCGGCGAGATCTTCCTCAATCTGATCCAGCGGCTGCGCGACGACTTCGGCGCGGAGAGCGTGCACGACATCAACGCGGCGCTCGCGGGCGGCGATCCGAAGAAGCTGCCGACGTACCACCAGATCATCCTCGTGAAGAACCTCGTCGGCCTGAAGAACCTGTACAAGCTGATTTCCTACGGGCACCTCGATTACTTCTACAAGCGGCCCCGCACGCCGAAAAGCGTGCTCGACAAGCACCGCGAGGGCCTGATCCTCGGCTCGGCCTGCGAGGCGGGCGAGCTGTTCCGGGCGATGACGCGGAACGAGCCGTTTGAAAAGCTGATGGAGATCGCCGCTTACTACGACTACCTCGAGATCCAGCCGCTCGGCAACAACATGTTCATGGTGCGCAACGGCGAGTGCGACGTCGCGCAGCTCAAGGAGTACAACCGCACGATCGTGCGGCTCGGCGAGCGGCTGAACAAGCCGGTCGTCGCGACGGGCGACGTGCACTTCAAGGACCCGAAGGACGCCGCCGGCCGCGCGATCCTGATGGCCGGCCAGGGCTTCTCCGACGCCGACGAGCAGGCGCCGCTGTACATGCGCACGACGGACGAAATGCTGGGGGAGTTCGAATATCTCGGAAAGGAAAAGGCGTACGAGGTCGTCGTGACGAACCCGAATAAGATCGCCGACATGATCGAGGAGATCCGCCCGATTCCCGAGGGCGTGTTCCCGCCGTTCATCGACGGCGCCGAGGAGCAGCTCAACTCGATCACCTGGGCGCGCGCCAAGGAGAAGTACGGCGACCCGCTGCCGGAGATCGTCGAAAAGCGCTTGGCGCGCGAGCTCGGCTCCATCAACAAGCACGGTTTCTCCGTGCTGTACATGACGGCGCAGAAGCTCGTGGCGGACAGCGAGGCGCACGGCTACCTCGTCGGCTCCCGCGGCTCCGTCGGCTCGTCGTTCGTCGCGACGATGTCCGGCATTTCGGAGGTCAACCCGCTCGAGCCGCACTACATCTGCCCGAACTGCAAGTACAGCGAGTTCATCACCGACGGCTCGTACCTCTCGGGCTTCGACCTGCCGCCGAAGAAGTGCCCGCGCTGCGGCGGGGACCTCGACCGCGACGGACACACGATCCCGTTCGAGACGTTCCTCGGCTTCGACGGCGACAAGACGCCGGATATCGACCTCAACTTTTCCGGCGAATACCAGAGCGGCGCGCACCGCTACACCGAGACGCTGTTCGGCCGCGAAAACGTCTTCAAGGCCGGCACGATCGCGACGGTTGCGGACAAGACCGCGTTCGGCTACGTGAAGAAATACGCCGAAGAGCGCGGGCGCACGCTGCACAAGGCCGAGGAAAAGCGCCTTTCGATCGCCTGCACCGGCATCAAGCGCACGACGGGCCAGCACCCAGGCGGCATGGTCGTCGTCCCGAAGGGGAAGGAGATCTACGACTTCTGCCCGGTGCAGCACCCGGCCAACGACCAGAACTCCGACAACATCACGACGCACTTCGACTTCCACTCGATCCACGACACGATCTGCAAGCTCGACGAGCTCGGGCACGACGTGCCGACGATCTACCGCTACCTCGAGGATTACACCGGCATCCCGGTCATGAAGGTCTCGATGAGCGACCCGGAGGTCATGTCGCTGTTTACCTCGACCGAGGCGCTCGGCGTCAAGCCCGAGGACATCGGCTCGCAGACCGGCACGTTTTCGCTGCCGGAGTGCGGCACGCCGTTCGTGCGGCAGATGCTCATCGATTCGCAGCCGAAAACCTTCTCGGATCTGCTGCAGATTTCCGGCCTGTCCCACGGCACGGACGTCTGGCTCGGCAACGCGCAGGACCTCATCAAGGACGGCACCTGCACGATTTCCACGGTCATCGGCACGCGAGACAGCATCATGACCTACCTGCTGCTCAAAGGATTGGAGCCGAAGATGGCGTTCAAGATCATGGAGATCACGCGTAAGGGCAACGCGAAGAAGCTGTTTACGCAGGAGCACATCGCCGCGATGAAGGAGCACGACGTGCCGGACTGGTACATCGAGTCGTGCTACAAGATCAAGTACATGTTCCCGAAGGCGCACGCGGCGGCGTACATGATCGCGACGCTCCGCCTCGGCTGGTACAAGGTGCACCGCCCGGTCGAGTACTACGCGGCGTACTTCACAGTGCGCAGCGAGGACTTCGACGGCGCGACGGCCGTGCAGGGCAAGGCGGCCGTGCAGCGGCGCATGAAGGAGCTCGAGCTCAAGATGAAGGAAAAGCCTGCGAAGGAAGAGCCAGATGAAGAGTTCAAGGAGGAGGCGGCGTACGCCACGTTCCAGATCATCAACGAGATGCTGGCGCGCGGTATCGAGCTGCTGCCGGTCGACCTCAAGCACTCCGACGCGAAGAAATTCCTCGTCGAGGACGGCAAGATCCGCCTGCCGTTTTCCTCGCTTTCCGGCGTCGGCGAAAGCGCCGCGCACAGCCTCTGGGAGGCATGCAAGGACGGCGCGGACTTCATTTCGATCGACGAGCTGCAGAGCCGCGCAAAGGTTTCGAGCGCCGTGATCGAGACGCTCAAGGGCGCCGGCGCGCTGCAGGGCCTGCCGGACAGCAGCCAGACGACGCTGTTCTGATGCACCCGGCGTCTGGGAAACCGCGCGGTTTGGGGATTGACAGGACGCCGCCGATATGGTATTATTACATCACGTTACTATGATAAAGCGGGTGTGGATTGCCGCCGCCGCTTTCCCGGGGCCTTACCGGCGCCCGGAATCCTTTGGAGAGAGGGTGCTTGTTCCCATGAAGCGCTTCAATAAAGTTACGCCGGAGGGCACGAAGGACATCCTGTTTGAGGAGTGCCTTGCGCGGCGGGAGGTCAGCCGCAGGCTTGCGCAGGTGTTCCAGATGCGCGGCTACAACGAGGTCATCACGCCCGGCATCGAATACTACGACGTGTTCGACGCTGCGGATGCGGCGATCCCGCAGTACGAGATGTACAAGTCGACCGACAACAAGGGCCGCCTGATCGTTTTCCGGCCCGACCTCACGCTGCCGATCGCCCGCCTTACGGCGACGCGGCTGCAGTCGATGGAAAAGCCGGTCCGCCTCTACTACAACCAGCCGGTGTACCGCAACCGCAAGGACCTTTCCGGCCGCAGCGACGAATCGATGCAGGCGGGCATCGAGCTGCTCGGCGCCGCCGGGCTGCGGGCCGACATCGAGGTGATCGCCGCGGCGGTCGACGCGCTTTCGGCCTGTACGGAGCGCTTCCGGTTCGAAATCGGCAACGCGCGGTTTTTCCGCCTGCTGGCCGACGAGCTCCCGGTTTCCGACGACCGCCGGGAGGACATCCGCATGACGATCGAGTCGAAGAATTACGCGGCGCTCGGCGACATGCTCGACGGGCTTGAACCGTCGCTGTACACCGAGGCGATCCGCAAGCTGCCCCGCCTGTTCGGCGGCGCGGAGGTCTTTGCGGAGGCGGAGCGCTTCTGCGTCGGGCATCCGGCGCTTTCCGAGACCTTGAGCTACACGCGCACGCTGTACGGCGCGCTCGCGGCGCTCGGGCTCGGCGACCGCCTGATGGTCGACTTCGGCCTCGTCCAGCGCAACGACTACTACACCGGCGTGGTGTTCAGCGCCTATGCCGAGCATTACGGCGACGCGATCCTGATGGGCGGCCGCTACGACAACCTCCTGCAGCAGTTCGACGCGCCGATGCCCGCCATCGGCTTTGCGGCGGATGTGGACGCCCTCGCCGCGTGCCTTGCGGAGAGCGCTGCAGTGCCGGTGCCCGACGTGCTCGTGCACGCGCACCCGGGCGCGGAGGCGCGCGCGCAGCTGCGCATCCGCGCGCTGACGGCCGAGGGCAGGCGCTGCGAAAGCTCCGTGTTTGAGACGGCACAGGCGGCGCGGGAATACGCCGCGCGCCGCGGCATCCCCGAGGTTGTCGAGATCGGATTGGAGGAGAACGCATGAAGCCGCTGAGAATTGCCCTGACGAAGGGCCGTCTGGAAAAAGACACGGTCGCCGCCTTTGAGCGGATCGGCCTCGACTGCACGCAGGTGCGCGAGAAGGGCCGCCGGCTGATTCTGCCGGTCGGCAGCGGCGAGATCGAGGTCGTGCTCGCGAAGGCCGCGGACGTCATCACGTATGTGGAAAACGGCGTATGCGACCTCGGCGTCGTCGGCAAGGACACGATCATGGAAAACGGCAGCCACTTCTTCGAGATCCTCGACCTCGGCTTCGGCCGGTGCCGCTTCGCGCTCGCCTGCAAAAAGGGCGTGGATTTCTTCAGCGGCTACAGGGCGAAGACCGTCGCGACCAAGTACCCGAACATCGCGCGCCAGTTTTTCGAGAGCCGCGCCATGGACGTGCGGATCATCAAGATCGAGGGCTCGGTGGAGCTCGCGCCGCTGCTCGGCCTGGCCGACGGCATCGTCGATATTGTGGAAACCGGCGCGACGCTGCGCGAGAACGGGCTTGAGGTCGTGGAGACCATCACGCAGATTTCGGCGCGCCTGATTGCAAACACCGCGAGCCTCAAGCTGCGCAAGGCGGAGATCGAATCGCTCGCCGCGCGGCTGGAGCGCTCCATCGCTGAAAGCAGAGGGGAGAAAACCGTATGATTCGTATAGCCAAGGGCGACCGCGCGTACTGCGAGCGCTTCATCCAGAGCCTCAAGGACCGCGTGCGCGAGAACGACCGCAGCGTGGAGGACGGCGTCGCCGCGATCCTCCGGGACGTGCGCGACAACGGCGACCGCGCCGTGCGGGCGTATTCCGAAAAGTTTGACGGCTGGGTGCCCGACTCGCTCGAGATTTCGATGGCGGAGATCGAGCGCATCACGGCGGACTGCGACCCCGCGTTCCTCGCCGCGATGGAGCGCGCTGCGGAGAACATCCGCGCGTTCCATGCGCGCCAGAAGCAGCAGAGCCGCATCGACCCCGAGCGAAACGGCGTGCTGATGGGCCAGCGCGTGCGCGGCCTGCACCGCGTCGGCGTCTATGTGCCGGGCGGCACGGCGGCGTATCCGTCCTCCGTGCTGATGAACGTGATCCCGGCGAAGATCGCCGAGGTCGGCGAGATCGTCATGGTCACGCCGCCGGGGCGCACCGGCAAGCCGGACAAGAACATTCTGGCCGCGGCGAAGATCGCGGGCGTCGACCGCGTGTTCCTGATCGGCGGCGCGCAGGCCGTGGCGGCGCTCGCCTACGGCACCGAGAGCGTGCCGAAGGTGGACAAGGTCGTCGGCCCCGGCAACATTTTCGTCGCGACGGCGAAAAAGCTGCTCTACGGCACGATCGACATCGACATGATCGCCGGGCCGAGCGAGATCCTCGTGATCGCCGACTCGAGCGCGAAGCCCGAATACCTCGCGGCCGACCTGATGAGCCAGGCCGAGCACGACCGCATGGCCTCGGCGATCCTCATCACGCCGGACGAAGCGCTCGCCAGGGCGACGGCGAACGAGATCGAGCGCCAGATGGAGACGCTTTCGCGCCGCGACATCATCCGCGAATCGATCGACAATTTCGGCGCGATCATCGTCTGCGAAAGCCTGACGGAGGCCGTCGACTTTGCGAACGAGCTTGCGCCGGAGCACCTCGAGGTCTGCTGCGAGAACCCGCTCGAGTACATCGGAAAGCTCGACAACGCCGGCTCCGTGTTCCTCGGGAACTACTCGCCCGAGCCGCTCGGCGATTACTTTGCCGGCCCGAACCACGTGCTGCCCACGAGCGGCACGGCGCGCTTCTTCTCGCCGCTTTCGGTCGACGACTTCATCAAGAAGTCGAGCTTCATCTACTACACGAAGGACGCGCTGCTCGCGGCCGCCGACGACATCATCCGCATCGCGGAGACCGAGGAGCTGACGGCGCATGCGAACTCCATCGCCGTGCGCCGCGATACGCCGTGACGCGCGCAAAAAAGCATGCGTCCCCGCGCGGCCGTCTGCGGGACGGCCGCAAACTCAAAGGAAAGGAAACGCTTTCGCAGGGCGGAAGCTGTGGTCAGAACCATGTATGAACTGAACGACAAGATCCGCGATCTTGAGCCGTATGAGCCGATCGCGGGCGATTACAAGATCCGGCTGGACGCCAACGAATCGTTCCTGTACCTGCCGGAATCGGTCATGGCGAGCGCGCTGCATTCGATGTTCTCGGTCGAGCTGAACCGCTACCCGGACCCGACGGCAAAGGCGCTGTGCGAAGCGTTTGCGCGCGCGTACGGCGTTGAGCCGGCGCACGTCGCGGCGGGAAACGGCTCGGACGAGCTGATCTCCGTCATTTTCCAGAGCTTTCTGCAGAAAGGGGATGCTTATGCGACGATCGCGCCCGACTTTTCCATGTACGATTTTTACGGCTACATCGCCGAGTGCCGCGGCGTCGCGATCCCGAAGCGGGACGATTGGACGATCGATGTTGACAAGGTCATCGAAACGTGCAACAATGAGGGGGTAAAGCTGCTGATTTTCAGCAACCCCTGCAACCCGACGTCGCTCGGCCTCGACCGCGAGGCGGTGCGCCGGATCGTCTCGGGCGTCTCGGCGCTCGTCGTGCTCGACGAGGCCTACATGGACTTCTGGGACGAGCCGATGCTGCCGGAGGCCGCGGCATACGACAACCTGCTGGTGCTCAAGACCTGCTCGAAGGCGTTCGGCCTGGCGGCGCTGCGCGTCGGGTTTGCGGTCGGCAGCGAGAAGCTGATCCGCGCGATCAAGGCGGTCAAGTCGCCGTACAACGTCAACGCGCTTTCCCAGCGCATGGCGGAGGTCGTCCTCAAAAGCCGCGGCGAATGCGGCGCGGCCACGCGGCGGATTTTGCTCTCGCGCGACGAGCTGCAGGCCGGGCTTGAGCGGATCGCCGGGCAGTTTGCGGGGCAGATGGAGGTCGTGCCGAGCGTGACGAACTTCGTCGTGGTCCGCGCGCCGCAGGCGGAGGCGCTTTTTAAGAAGCTGCTTTCGGATTCGATCGCGGTGCGGTACTTCAAGAATCTCTCCGCACTGCGCATCACGGCCGGCTCGACCAGCGAAAACGCCGCGGTGCTCGACCACATCCGGCGCTTTTTTGAAGCAAATCACGAGGCTTAATTACAGAAAGGGATGTGCCTATGGAACGCATGGCGACGGTGACGCGCACGACAAAGGAGACGGATATTGAGCTTACGCTCCGTCTGGACGGCGGCGCGGTGGAGGTTTCCACCGGCGTCGGCTTTTTCGACCATATGATGACGGCGTTCGCCGTGCACGGCGGCTTCGGCCTGCAGCTTCGCGCGGTGGGCGACTGGCACGTCGACTGCCACCACACCGTCGAGGATACCGGCATCGTGCTGGGGCGGGCGTTCAAAAAAGCGCTCGGCGACCGCGCGGGCATCGAGCGGTACGGCCACGCGCTGATCCCGATGGACGAGGCGCTCGGCTTCTGCGCGGTGGACGTCAGCGGGCGGCCGTACCTCGCGTTCGACGCCGCGTTCCCGCAGGAGCGCGTCGGCGATTTCGACACCTGCATGACCGAGGAATTTTTCCGCGCGCTCTGCGACAATGCGGGCTTTACGCTGCATCTGCGCTGCCCGTACGGGAAAAATGCGCATCATATGATCGAGGCGCTGTTCAAGGCGGCCGCGCACGCGCTCTGCGATGCGACCGCGGAAAACAGCACCGGCGCAGTACTCTCCACAAAGGGGACGCTCAGCGAATAAGGCCGGACGGCGAAGAAAAACAGAACGGGCGGCCGTGCGCCGCATCACAACAGCATGGGGGAACAGGATGATTATTTTACCGGCAATTGACTTGAAGGACGGGCGCTGCGTGCGCCTGTTTCAGGGGGATTACGCCACGGCGGAACAGGTGGCGGCGGACCCCGTAGCGACGGCGAAGTCGTTTGAAGCGGACGGCGCGCGCTGGATGCACGTCGTCGATCTCGACGGCGCGAAGGCGCGCAGGCCCGTGAACGACGCGACGATCTTTTCGATCCGCGACAACACGTCGCTGAACATCGAGGTCGGCGGCGGCATCCGCGACATGGAGGGCGTCGAATACTACCTCTCCCGCGGCGTCAACCGCGTGATCCTCGGCTCGGCGGCGCTGACCGACCCGGCGTTCGTGCGCGAGGCGGTAAAGCGCTTCGGCAAGAAGATCGCGGTCGGCATCGACGCGCGCGACGGTAAGGTGGCGGCCGAGGGCTGGACCGAGCAGAGCGAGATCGACTACATGGAGATGGCGCGGCGCATGGAGGACATCGGCGTGCGCTATCTGATCGTCACCGACATCGCGAAGGACGGCACGATGGCCGGGCCGAACCTCGTCATGCTTGACAAAATCAACCGCGCGGTTTCGTGCAACGTCATCGCAAGCGGCGGCGTCAGCAACCTCAAGGACATTGTCGACCTCAACAACCTCGGGCTTTACGGCGCGATCGCGGGCAAGGCGCTCTACACGAAGGCGCTCGACCTGCGCGCGGCGGTATCGGCATGCCAGCGCCTTTCCGGCAACATGCTGAAGGTGCGCGAGGAGATCGAGGACCATCTGGAACGCTACTTCGTCAAGTCGGACCTGATCCCCGCGATCATTCAGGAGGCGGCGACCGGCGAGGTGCTGATGCTCGCCTACATGAACCGCGAGTCGATGATCAAGACGCTGGAGACCGGCTACACCTGGTTTTACAGCCGCAGCCGCCAGACGCTCTGGAACAAGGGCGCGACGAGCGGCCATGTGCAGAAGGTCGTGAGCATCGCAGCCGACTGCGACGACGACACGCTGCTCGTCAAGGTCGTGCAGACCGGCCCGGCGTGCCACACCGGCAGCCACAGCTGCTTCTTTAAGGAGATTTTCTGACCCGGCGGCGCATCCGGGGCCGAACGGCTTCGGCGCAGCCCGCAAAGGACAGCGCAGGTTTCTTCAGATTTGCGGAGAAATCCGGGCTTTGAACCGCGCATATCAAGCGAGAAAGAAGGATGAACATGGATATTTTGCAGCAGCTCTACGAGACCGTGCTCGCCCGCAAGGGGGAAAAGCGCGAGGGCTCCTACACGTGCTATCTTTTTGAGCAGGGCACCGACAAGATCCTCAAGAAGTGCGGCGAGGAGTGCAGTGAGGTGATCATCGCCGCGAAAAACGGCGACAATGCGGAGACCGTGCTTGAGATCAGCGACCTGCTCTACCACCTGACCGTTTTGATGGTCAACGAGGGCATCGCGCTCGAGGACGTCCGCGCCGAGCTGGACCGCCGCCACGGCAAGACCGGCAACCTCAAGAAATTCCATCAGGTGGACAAAAACACATGACGGACGACAGAAAGCGCGCCCTGTGGGCGCAGGCGGCTTCTGAAGCAGCAACGGTCGCGGACGGCTGTGCGGACGCGATGCTGCCGTGGCGCTACCGGCAGAAAGTCGAGGACTTTTTGAAGCCGCAGAGCCGTATACTGGATATGGCCCCCGGCGACGGCGCGTTCCTGCTCGCGCTGCGCCACCCGTTCGCGCAGACGAGCGTCGCGGAGAGCCGTCCGGCGGCGCTGCAGCGCTGCGAAAAGAAGCTCGCGCCGCTCGGCATTGCGGTGCGGCAGAGCGTGGGGGACGGAACGCTGCCGTATGACGACGAATCGTTCGACCTCGTTCTGGACCGCGGCGCGCTGTATGCGGCCGGCGAGGTGCGCCGCGTCTTAAAGCCCGGCGGCTACTTCATCACCGAGCAGGCGGGCGGCAGCGACAGCCTGCGGCTGCGGCGGATGCTCGGCGGCGGGGCGGAGCGTCTGGATTTTAATCTGGAAAACGAGATCCCGCGCTTTCTGCGCGCGGGCTTTTCGATCAACTACAAGGACCAGTGCTATGCGGCGGCGCGCTTTTCGGATACGGCGGCGCTTGTCCGCTACGCGGCGGCGCGCCCGCAGCTTTTCCCGGGCTTCTCGGTGGACGGCTGTTTTGCGCAGCTTCTGGCGCTCGACGCGCTCTGCGCGCGGCAGGGTTA
>DSLFI04101__coassemble_713_pt1 | contig 13669 bp, 16 predicted proteins | sample DSLFI04101__metabat2_high_PE_040 | metagenome-assembled genome bin DSLFI04101
TCATATTCCTTTGGTGCCTTGGAGCGCAGCGGAAAGGAATGGTCATAAGCATGAAACAGGCACTCGTTTTGTTCGCATCGCCGCATGCGGCCGGCGCGACGCGCAGGCTGCTGGATGCGTTCCTGTCCGGGCTTTCGCCGGACGGCTGGACGGTGGCGGAGCGCGACGTGTGCAGAGCGCCCGCGGCGCCGTGCACGGCCTGCGGGTACTGCCGGCGGACGGACGGCTGCGCGCTGCACGATCTCGACGATTTCGACAGCAGCCTGCGGGCCTGCGACCTGCTGGTGATCGCGTCTCCGGTCTACAACCTCACGTTCCCGGCGCAGCTCAAGAGCGTGATCGACCGCTTCCAGCGCTACTTTGAAGCGCGGTTTGCGCGCGGCGTGCGCCCGGCGATCGCAAAGCCGCGCCGGGCGGTGCTCTTGCTCACGATGGGGCGGCACGATCCGCTTTCGGCGGAGATCTGCGAAAAGATGCTGCGCCAGAGCTTTTCCGTGATGAACACGCACCTCGCCGGCACGCTGTGCCTGACGGACACGGACGGCGGAATCGACCTGGAAAACCCGGTTTTTGAGAAAGCCCGCAGAATGGCTATTGAAATCGCGGGAGAATCGTGCTATAATAACTTGAATTTGTGTGAGTGAAGGCAGGTTTTAGTATGTCAGGACATTCCAAATGGAATAATATCAAGCGCAAGAAGGAAAAGACCGACGGCGCGCGCGCAAAGATCTTCACGAAGATCGGCCGTGAGCTCGCCGTTGCGGTCAAAGAGGGCGGCAGCGCCGATCCTGCGGCGAACTCCAAGCTCAAGGACGTCATCGCCAAGGCGAAGGCCAACAACGTCCCGAACGAGAACATCGAGCGCATCATCAAGAAGGCGGCGGGCGAGGGCAACTCGAACGCCTACGAGAGCATGACGTATGAGGGCTACGGCCCGGCCGGCGTTGCGGTCATCGTGGAGACGCTGACCGACAACCGCAACCGCACCGCGGGCGACGTGCGCCACTACTTCGACAAGTTCGGCGGCAACCTCGGCACCACGGGCTGCGTTTCGTTCATGTTCCAGGAGAAGGGCGTCATCGTCATCGAGCGCGAGGGCCTCGACGAGGACACCGTGATGAGCGACGCGCTCGAAGCCGGCGCATCCGATTTCCAGGCGGATGAGGACGTGTTTGAGATCAGCACGGAGCCGTCCGATTTCAGCGGCGTCCGCGACGATCTGGAAGCAAAGGGCTACACCTTCGTTTCCGCAGAGGTCGAGATGGTGCCGGATACGTACACGACACTGACCGATCCGGATCAGATTCTCAAGATGCAGAAGCTGATCGACGCACTCGAGGACAACGACGATGTCCAGCAGGTCTGGCACAACTGGGATGCACCCGAGGAAGAAGACGAAGATTGACGGAAACCTCTCCGGTGCAGGCCGGGGAGGTTTTTTGCGGAACATGCAGAGAAAGGACGGCTGAACCATGAACAAACCGTTGAGACATCTGGTCGACCCGCTCGACCTTTCCAAGGAGGAGACGCGGCGCCTGCTCGATCTGGCGGACAGCATCGCCGACAACCGGGACGCTTACGCCCACAAGTGCGAGGGGAAAATCCTTGCGACGCTGTTTTACGAGCCCAGCACGCGCACGCGCCTGAGCTTTGAATCCGCCATGATGCGGCTGGGCGGCAAGGTGCTCGGCTTTTCGAGCGCCGCGAGCAGCTCGGCCTCGAAGGGCGAGAGCGTTGCGGATACGATCCGCATGATCTCCTGCTATGCCGACATCGCCGCAATGCGCCACAACAAGGAGGGCGCGCCGCGCATCGCCGCGCAGTACGCGGGGATCCCGGTCATCAATGCGGGCGACGGCGGCCACCAGCACCCGACCCAGACGCTGACCGACCTTCTGACGATCCGCCGCGAGAAGAAGCGCCTCGACAACCTGACGATCGGCCTGTGCGGCGACCTCAAGTTCGGCCGCACCGTGCACTCGCTGATCAAGTCGCTCGTGCGCTGGGAAAACATCCGCTTCGTGTTCATCTCGCCGGAAGAGCTGCGCATGCCGAGCTACATCATCGACGAGGTCGTGAAGCCCTCCGGCTGCGCGTACAGCGAGGTGCGCACGATGGACGAGGTCCTGCCGGAGCTCGACGTGCTGTACATGACCCGCGTGCAGCGCGAGCGCTTCTTCAACGAGGAGGACTACATCCGCCTGAAGGACAGCTACATCCTGAGCGCCGAAAAGATGAAGCTTGCCGCGGACGACCTCATCGTGCTCCATCCGCTGCCGCGCGTCAACGAGATCGCGGTCGAGGTGGACGACGACCCGCGCGCAAAGTATTTCACGCAGGCGCAGAACGGCGTTTATGTGCGTATGGCGCTGATCCTGATGCTGCTCGGCATTGAGCCCGGGCTTTTCGAGGAGGAGAAAACATGCTGAACATCGACAGTATCCAGAACGGAATCGTAATCGACCACATCAAGGCCGGCAAGGGCATGCGCATCTACGAGCTTCTGGAGCTCGATAAGCTCGACTGCTGCGTGGCGCTCATCAAAAATGCGCGCAGCAGCAAGCTCGGCCGCAAGGACATCATCAAGATCGAAGGCGACATCCACATCAACTTCGACGTGCTCGGCTTCATCGACAACCACATCACGGTCTGCACGATCCGCGACGGCGCGCTCGTCAAGAAGGAAAACATCGTGCTGCCCAAGCAGCTGAAAAACGTGATTCGCTGCAAGAACCCGCGCTGCATCACGAGCTCGGAGGAGGGCATCGACCAGATCTTCACGCTCTGCGACGAAAAGACGCACCGCTACCGCTGCATCTACTGCGAGCAGGAGTATAAGCACCATGCGTAAGGGCGGCCGCGGGCGCGAAGCAGCCGAGGTGCGGAAAAAGCGCAGGAACCGCGAGTTCCTCGTGGCGTCGATTTTGACGGCGCTCAACCTCCTGCTTTCCATCGCCCTGCGCATATCGGACAGGAAGCGGACGCTGCAGGCGATCCGCGAGTCGGATAAGCTCACGGTGCTGTACACGGGCGAAAAGACGACGCAAACCGAATAGATCCGGGACCGCTTCGAAAGGGACGGGACGGCCGGCGTCTGCGCCGGGCTGTCTCCGCCAAAGCTGCGGAACCCGATGCAAAAAACGGAAGCACTGCTGCAATATGGCACAGTGCTTCCGTTTTTCGTTTTATGTTCTTTTTGTGTGCGTTTCTGCGCGGAAAACCTGGGACGCGCCCGGCGCGCCGGCTGCGCGTCATTCCGCCGTGTGCCCCGTCAGGGGGAAGTGCGTGCGGCGGTACGCGTGCGGCGTCATGCCGTATGCGCGCTTGAACGCGCGGATGAAGCTGCTTGGGCTGCAGTACCCGAGCCGGTCCGCGATTTCGGCAAGGCTCTCCGGTCCGTTCTGCAGGAGCGCCGCCGCGCGGCGCATGCGGAGCTTTTCGCAGTACTGGTGAAACGGCACGCCGGTTTCCGCGCAGCCCGCTCGCTTTCGTAAGCGTCCAGAAGATCTTCCGAGCAGTGCACGACGTCGATCTCGCAGCCCTTGGGCGCGAGCGCCTCGGTGGCGTGGATGTCGCCCGGGCAGATGACGACGATTTCCCCGAGGTGGAACGGCAGGACCTGCGCGTTGATCCGCTGCTCGCCCCAACCGCGGCGAATGTACAGGATCTCATACCCCTCGTGCCAGTGCGGCGCGACCAGCGTTTTCGGCGCGTCGGAATTGTTCTGGAGAAAGCACAGCCGCTTGTCGGCGTGCAGCCATATCCGTTCCTCATAAACCGGCATCCCGGTCCTCTCCTTCCCACTGGAATATCAAATATTGGACATTATATATCATATTTGGGGCTCGGAAGTCAAGCCCGCGCGGCTTATACTTGTAGTGGAAATAAACTTAACCAAAGGGGGAAACGCAAATGCGTACACCAGACTTTGAAAACAACACGCTGCGCGTTCTGCGCGGCGAGAAACCGGAGCGCGTCCCGCTGTTCGAGTTGTTCATGAACGATCCGATCTATACCCGGCTGGCCGGGCACGGCCTGCAGGAGGACACGCAGCTCGGCCATATGCGGCTGATTGTCGACGCGATGGCGGCGGCAGGCTACGACTACGCGACCTGCAACATCCTCGATTTCCATTTTCCGCAGAAGGCGCGCGCGAAGGCGGCGACGGAATCGCTGAACGGCCAGGCGACGATCTCCGACTGGGAGACCTTTGAGGCGTACAAATGGCCGAACGCGGCCGAGAGCGATTACACCCTGCTCGAAAAGATCAAGCCTTATCTGCCCGAGGGCATGAAGCTGATGGTCATGGGGCCGTGCGGCGTTCTGGAAAACGTCATTTCGCTTGTGGGCTACGACAACCTCTGCTACATGCTTTTCGAGGAGCCCGAACTCGTGCAGGCGATTTTCGACCACGTCGGCGCGGGGCTCGTGTCGTATTATGAGCAGGTCGTCGACGCGGACACCGTCGGCTTCCTCTGCTCGAACGACGACTGGGGCTTCAACACCCAGACCTTCCTGAGCACGGCGGACATGCGCAAGTACGTTTTCCCATGGCACAAAAAGATCGTCGAGGTCGCGCACAGCCACGGCAAGCCCTGCATCCTGCACTCGTGCGGCTACTTCAACGACGTCCTCGAAGACGTGATCGAGGACATGCAGTACGACGGGCGCCACTCCTACGAGGACAACATCATGCCGGTGGAGGACGCCTATGAGCTGATGAACGGCCGCATCGCCGTGCTGGGCGGCATAGACATGAACTTCCTCGTCAGCGGAACGCCGGAGGCGATCTACGACCGCGCCCGCGCGATGCTGGAGCGCACGGCCGACCGCGCCGGCTACATGCTGGGCAGCGGAAACAGCATCCCGGAGTACGTCCCGCACGAGAACTACCTCGCGATGATCCGGGCGGCGCTCGATATGGACCGCTGATAAAGGATTCCGCGCGCCTTACCGGCTGTTCCAGCGCAGCTCGCGGTACTGCAGCGGCGTGCAGCCGTATTCGCGGCGGAAGTTGCTGATGAAGCTGCCGGAGGAGGAGAAGCCGGATTTTTCGGCGATCTCCTCCACGCGCCGGTCGCTGAATTCGAGCATCTGCGCGGCGTTTAAGAGCCGGTACCGCGTCAGGTACTGGTGCGGCGTGCTGCCGGTCTCTTTCTTGAACGCGCGGATGAGGTGCTCGGTGGAGACGAAAAGCGACTGCGCGAGCGCGTCGAGCGTGACGGGCTCGCGGAAGTGCTTCTTCATATAGCGGATCGCGCGCCCCGAGAGCGTCTCGTCCTCGGGCCTGCGGCGGAGCTGGATGACCATGTGGTGCAACAGCTCGCTGAGCTGCTGGGAAATCAGCCACTCGCTGCCGCGCTCGCGCTGCGTGCACAGGCGCATCAGCGATTCCATGCGCTGCTGGTATTCGTATTCCGGCTCGAACTGCGTCAGGTACGAGCCGATGGGCGCCGCGACGTCGAGAAAGTTTGCCGCCGCGTCGCCGTAGGGGTGGATCCAGTAAAATTCCCAGAGGCTGTCCTTCGGCGTGAAATAGCTGTTCGGCAGGCCGCGCGGGATAAAGGCGATCGTCCCGGCCGTCAGATTGTATTCCCGGCCCTCCAGCAGCAGCACGCCGCGGCCCTTCGTCGTGATCAGCACGAGGTGGGTCTCGCAGCCGTTCGGCCGCGTAATGCGGTAGAGGTCGTTGCACCGGTGCCAGCCGATGGTGTGCAGCGAAAACAGGGACCGGCTCTGCGGCGTCGGCAGCAGCGTGACCATCCGGACCAGCCCGAAATCACCGTTCTCATGGTACATAAATCTTTCGCCTCTAATTCTAAAAAATTGATTGGAAATTACGGAAAATTGATACTTTTGCCCAAACGGATTGCGCTTTTTCCCGTTTTGCACTACGATGAAGGCACATTAGGGAAGGAGGCGTTGCCCCATGACTTCATGGGAACGATTCAAACGCATGTATGAGCACCGGGAGGCCGACCGTATCCCGATCATCGACGAGCCGTGGAGCGGCACGCTGCGCCGCTGGCGCCGGGAGGGAATGCCCGAGGGCATGGACTGGTGCGATTACTTCGATGTCGACAAGCTCGGCATTATCAACATCGACATCTCGCCGCGCATGCCGGAGATCACGCTGGAGGAGACCGACCGGTACTACATCCGCACTTCGCCGTGGGGCGTGACGATGAAGCATTTCAAGGAAGAGGATTCCACGCCGGAATTTCTCGATTTCACCATCACGACGCAGGAGGCGTGGGACCAGGCCAAAAAGCAGATGACGCTGGAAGACGACCGCATCCCGTGGGAGATGCTCCGGCAGAACTACGACAAATGGCGCGCCGAGGGGCGCTGGATCCGCGCGGTCTTCTGGTTCGGCTTCGACGTGACGCATTCCTGGATGATGGGCACGGAAAACACGCTCATCGCGATGATGGAGGAGCCGGAGCTCGTCGAGGACATGTTCGACACGTACCTCAGCCGCTGCGAAACGCTTTTTTCGCGCATCTGGGACGCCGGCTACCATTTCGACGAAATCTTCTGGTACGACGACATGGGCTACAAGGGAACCACCTTTTTCTCGCCGAACATGTACCGCAGCATGCTGCAGCCGTACCACAAGCGCGCGGTGGACTGGGCGCACAACCGCGGCATCTACGCGCAGCTGCATTCCTGCGGCGACGTGATGACGCTGCTGCCCGACATCGTGGCGACCGGCGTGGACGCGCTCAACCCGCTGGAGGTCAAGGCCGGCATGGATGCGTTCAAGATCAAAAAGGAGTACGGCGACAGGCTCGTCCTGCACGGCGGCATCAACGCGGTGCTCTGGAACGACAAGGACGCGATCCTCGAGGAGATCGACCGGAAGGTGCCGGTCCTCAAGGAAAACGGCGGCTTCATTTTCTCCTCCGACCACTCGATCCCGAACAGCGTCTCGCTCGAGAACATGAAGGCGATCGTCGAGGAGGTCAAGCGCGTCGGCCGCTACTGATTGCGGTTTATGCACTTCAGTATACAATGCGCGGCAGGATTTTTCAAGCCTGCGCGGAGAAAGGGTGAGGCTTATGACGCACCGGGAACGCGCCGCCGCGGCGCTGACCCTTCAGGTCCCCGACCATGTCCCGACCTTCGAGCTTGAGTTCCAGCTTGCGGAGGAGATGTTCGGCAAGCCGCTGCTTCCGCCGGAGCTGGAGCCGGGGAACATCGAAAAGCTCTCCAGCCTGGAGCGCGAGCGGAAGATCTGTGAGATGGCCGAGTACACGGCGTATGTTTACCGGGAGCTTGACTATTCGATCATCCCGCTGATGATGATCGGCGACTTCGATTACTGGCAGGCGCAGGGGAAGCTGCCGCCGGAGTTCGAGCTGTACGCGCGGTACGTACGCGCGTTTACAGAGGGCAAAGTGCTGCTCGCCCACCACGGGGACGGCACCTATTCGATCCCGGACGGCAACGACATGTATGCGTTTGCGTATCGCATCGCGGACGACCCAGAGGGCGTCTGCGCGCAGGCGCAGCGGATGGCCGACGCGGCGATCGAGCGTAACAAGCGGCTGCATGAGGCGGGCATCGACGTGCTCTTGCTCTGCAGCGACTACTGCTACAACAGCGGCCCGTTCCTTTCCCCGGCCATGTTCCGGCAGTTCATCCAGCCGTATCTGTACCGGATCATTCAGGCAGGCCGGGCGGACGGCCAGTTTACCATCAAGCACACGGACGGCAACATCATGCCGATCCTCGACCAGCTTGTCGAGTGCGGGCCGCATGCGCTGCACTCGCTCGACCCGATGGCCGGCGTCGACATCCGCGAGGTCAAGCGCCTCGTCGGCGACAAGGTCTGCCTCTGCGGCAACGTGCACTGCGCGGCGCTGCAGACCGGCACCGAGGAAGAGGTTGTCGCCAGCGCCGAATACTGCCTGACCTACGGCAAGCCGCACGGCGGGTACATTTTCTGCACGAGCAACGTCCCCTTCAAGGGGATGCCGCCCGAACGCTACCGGCTCATCCTCGACGTCTGGAAGCGGATGCGGGCATATTGAGAGGAAAAATTCCAACGACAATACAGGGAGGAAATCACAATGGATTTACATGAAATTTCTGTTCAGCTTCAGGCCGGCAAGGCGAAGATCGTCAAGGGCCTCGTCCAGCAGGCGATCGACGAAGGCGTTCCGGCGCAGGAGATCCTCGAAAAGGGCCTTCTGGACGGCATGAACGTCATCGGCGAAAAGTTCAAGAACAACGAGGTCTTTGTGCCCGAGGTCCTGATCGCGGCGCGCGCCATGAACCAGGGCGTTGCGCTGCTCAAGCCGCTTCTGGCGGAGGCCGGCGTCAAGGCCTCCGGCAAGGTCTGCATCGGCACAGTGCAGGGCGACCTGCACGACATCGGCAAGAACCTCGTCAAGCTGATGCTCGAGGGCAAGGGCCTTGAGGTCATCGACCTCGGCACGGACGTCGCGCCGGAAACCTTTGTGCAGACGGCGATCGACCAGAACTGCCAGATCATCTGCTGCTCCGCGCTGCTGACCACCACGATGGGCGTCATGGCCGACGTCGTCAAGGCGGCCGAGTCGGCGGGCATCCGCGACAAGGTCAAGATCATGATCGGCGGCGCGCCGGTGAACCAGGCGTTCTGCGATCAGATCGGCGCCGACGTCTACACCTCCGACGCCGCGAGCGCTGCGGAAGCGGCGGTCGCACTCTGCGGCTGAGAAGGGGAGACGCAGCCGATGAATATTCGTGAACTTCTGTGGGAGGCCGCCCGCTCGGAGACGCAGCGCGCTCTGCCGATCCTTTCGTTTCCCGCAGTGCAGAAGATGGACGCCACCGTCGGGCAGCTCGTCAAGGACGCGGAGCTGCAGGCGCAGGCGATGGAGATCGTGGCGCGCGATACCGATACGCTCGCTGCCGTGAGCCTGATGGACCTTTCCGTCGAGGCGGAGGCCTTCGGCGCGAAGGTGCGCTTCGCCGAGAACGAGGTGCCGGCCGTCATGGGCCAGCTCGTGGCCGATGAGGACGACGCCGACGCGCTCGAAGTGCCCGATCTGGAAGCCGGGCGCGCGAAAATCTGCGCGGAGGGCGTGCGCCTTGCGAAGCAGCGCATCCGGACGAAGCCCGTCCTTGCCGGCATGATCGGCCCGTACTCGCTGGCCGGCCGGCTGATGGACGTGACGGAGATCCTTTACATCTGCTACGACGAGCCGGAAACCGTCCACAAGGTTCTGGAAAAGGCGACGGCGTACCTGATCCGCTACGGCGGCCTTCTGAAGGAGACCGGCGTGGACGGCATCGTGCTGGCCGAGCCGCTTGCCGGCATCCTCAGCCCCGATATGGCGGAGGAATTCTCCGTCCCCTATGTGAAGCGCATCATCGAGGCGCTGCAGGACGAGAACTTCGGCGTCATCTACCACAACTGCGGCAACTCCGTGTCCAGCATGCTCGAGCCGATCTTTGCGCAGGGCGCCGCGGCGTATCACTTCGGCAATGCGGTCGAGATGAAGGCCGTGCTCGCCGCCGCGCCGGAAGACGTGCTGTGCATGGGCAATATCGACCCGGCCGGGCAGTTTGCCATGGGCACGCCGGATTCCATCCGTGCGGCGACCAAAGCGCTGCTCGCGGACTGCGGCGGCTGCAAAAACTTTGTGCCCTCTTCCGGCTGCGACATTCCCGCGCACGCCAAGTGGGAGAATATCGACGCCTTCTTTGAGGCGCTGAACGACTGATCAAGGCGGAAATGGCGCCGGCAGTGCATTCTGCCGGGGCCATCTCTGTAAGTGGGAGGAATTTACGATATGCAGAACGAGGAGTTGATCCGGCTGGCGCTGGAAAACGGCGCGGACAAGGCGCAGGTCATCGCGCAGCAGCAGATCGTGATGTCTCCGGTTTTCCGTGAAATCTGCGAGAGCAACGGCTGCGGCAACTACGGGAAGTGCTGGATGTGCCCGCCGGACGTCGGCGAGATCCATGCGCTGATGGAGAAGGTGCGCCGGTATCCGTACGGCCTTCTGTACCAGACGATTTCGGAAATCGAGGACAGCTTCGACATCGAGGGCATGACCGAAAGCGGGCGGGCGCATGCGCAGGTCAGCCAGAAGATCCAGAAGGCCGTGCTGCCGGTGCTCGGCGGCGAAATCCTGCACCTGACCTGCGGCGGCTGCCGGCTGTGCGCTACCTGCGCCAAGCGGGACGGCCAGCCCTGCCGCCATCCGGCCGACGCTTTGCCGTCGCTGGAAAGCTACGGCATCGACGTCTACCACACGGCGAAGGACACGGCGCTCCGCTATATCAACGGCGAGAACACCGTGACGTATTTCGGCATGGTGCTGTTCGGGGAGTGTGCGCCATGTCGGAGCTGATTATTGTTCAGGACGGCCGCAAAACGCGCGTCGCCTTTTCGGGGGAGGAAAAGCTCAGCGCCCTTCTGCAGCGCGCCGGCATGTATATGGCGCATCCCTGCGGCGGGCGCGGCAGCTGCGGCAAATGCGCCGTGACGGTGGAGGGCGCGGTCTCCGCGCCGAATGACAGCGAGCGCCGCGCGGGGACGCGCCTCTCCTGCCAGATCACCGTGCTGGGCGACGCCGTCGTCACGCTGCCGGACAGCCGCCGGGACGAGCAGATCGAGACCGGGACGGGCGCGCGGGCCGGAGCGCTTCGGCCGATGCCGGGGCGGTACGGCGCGGCGGTCGACGTCGGCACGACGACGCTTGCCGTCAAGCTGTTCGATCTGCAGACCGGTGCCTGCATCGCGACGTCGGCTGCGCGCAACCCGCAGACAGCGGTTGCGGCGGACGTCATGGGGCGCATCGGCGCGGCCATGGCGGGCGGCCTTGCCGACCTGCAGGCGCAGGTTTCGGCGGAGATCGACCGCCTGCTGCAGGCGTGCTGCGCAGAGGCCGGGATTGCCGGCAGCCCGGAATCGCTCGTTGTGACCGGCAACACGACGATGCTGTACCTGCTGACCGGGCGCGACCCCACGTGCCTTTCGCACGCGCCGTTTCAGGCGGATACGCTGTTCGGCGCACAGGCTGCGCTTTTGGGCCGCACGGCCTATCTGCCGCCCTGCATGAACGCGTTCGTCGGCGCGGACATCACCTGCGCCGTGCTCGCGAGCGGCATGTGCGCGCGGGCGGAGACCGCGCTGCTCTGCGACATCGGGACGAACGGCGAGATGGCGCTCTGGAAGGGCGGCGTGCTGTATGTGACCTCTACCGCCGCGGGGCCGGCCTTTGAGGGCGCGGGCATTTCCTGCGGGTGCGGCAGCGTGCGCGGCGCGATCGACCGCGTCTGGCTGGAGGACGGCGCGCTCCGCGTCCACACGCTGGGCGACGGCGCGGCGACGGGCGTCTGCGGCTCCGGCCTGATCGACGCGGTGGCCGCCGCGCTCGAAAGCGGGCGGATCGACGAGACCGGCTACATGGAGGAGGACAGCCTGCCGCTTTCCGGGGGCGTTGCGCTGCTGCCGCAGGATATCCGCGCGGTGCAGCTCGCCAAGGCGGCGATCGCCGCGGGCATGGAGATTCTGCTCGAAACGGCGGGGACGACGTGGGACGAGGTGCGCGCGCTGTACATCGCGGGCGGCTTCGGCAGTCACCTGAATCTGCAGAGCGCCGCGGACATCGGCCTGCTGCCGCCGGCGCTCGTGGACCGCGCGCAGAGCATCGGCAACGCCGCGCTGGCGGGCGCCGCGCTCACGCTGCTGGACCGGGAGACACACCCGGTGCTCGCGCGGATTGCGTCGTCGGCAAAGCACGTGAATCTCGGCGGCAACCCGCGCTTTAATGAGCGGTACGTGGAGCGCATGCTGTTCGGCGACGAGCTGTGAGCGGCACGGCCCGCTCTTTTGGAAAAGCCGTCCGTCCGGGCGGCGGAGTTGTATGAATTAGAAAGGGGATGCGACATGAATCAGGATGTTTCGATCTTGCGGGAACTCGCCAACGAATACGCGCAGATCGCGGCGGAGATGGAGGTCAAACATGTGTGGGGGCTGCACGCCGACCTCAACGACCTGCATCCGGAAAGGCCCGTCGTGCTTATCGACGAGCTGCCGTGGCATGAGCTGAACGCGGACGGTTTTCTGACGCTGCGGTGCGAAGACCCGGATTTCCGCCGGGCGGAGGAGCTCCTGCGCAAGACGATTTTCCGGCACAGATATTTCCCGGGCGACATGCTCGTGAAGCCGTATTTTCCCGTGGAGAAGGTGATCCACACGACCGGCATCGGCGTCGAGGTGCACGAGGAGATCCGCGCCACGGACGCCGCCAACAACATCGTTTCCCACCGGTACGAGAACCAGTTCGACTCCATTGAGGACGTCGAAAAGCTGCACAACCCGGTGATCACGTATGACGCGGAGGCCTCCCGCCGCCTGTATGAAAAGATCAGCGCGGCGATCGGGGACATTTTGCCCGTAAAGCTCGTCGGCGAAGCGTCGGGCTACGGGCTCGGCCACAAGGCGTGGGACATCATTGCGATGATGATGCGCGTCGACAATCTGCTCTACGCGCTCGTGGACGAGCCGGAGATGATGCACGCGCTCGTCGGCAAGCTGACGGATATCTTTATCGATACGGTCCGGCAGTATGAGGCGCTGAATCTGCTGGATGCGGACAGCGCGTACTGCCACTGCTCCAGCGCGGCTTCGCGGGATCTGCTGCGGGAGCCGGTCGATTACCAGCACGTCAAGGCGAAAAACGTGTGGGGCCGCGGCTTGGCGCAGATTCTGGCCACGGTATCGCCGGCCATGCACGACGAGTTTGAAATCGAGTATGCCGCCAAAGCGCTCGCGCCCTTCGGCCTGGTTTACTACGGCTGCTGCGAGCCGCTCGACCGGAAGATCGACATCGTGAAGAAGATCCCGAATCTGCGCAAGATCTCCATCACGCCGTGGGCGGACATCCGCCGCGCGGCGGAGGCGGTCGGCGGGGACTACGTGATTTCGGCGAAGCCAAACCCGGCCAACCTGCCGTATGCGGCCGAAAACCCCGCGCTGATCCGCGAAGAGATCCGCAACATCATCGACGCATGCCGGGCGAACGGAACGCCCTGCGAGATCCTGCTCAAGGACATCAGCACGGCGGGGTACAATCTGGAAAACCTTGTCGTTTGGAACCGCGTCGCCATGGAGGAAGCGCAGCGATAGCTTCCGCAAAACGACGGATGCCCTGCGCACGGCGCGCAGGAAGAGGGAGGAGGAAGGCCATGCGCTACAAACAGGATTGGGACATGGCAAAAAAGAGATTGACCGCATTTTGGGACCGGGACATTCTGGACCGCTGCTGCATCAGCGTGAAGGTGCCCGGGCAGGCGGCGCAGACGATGCCGCAGACGGATGCCGAACGGCTCCGGCACTGGACGGATCCCGAGTACATCATCCAGCGGGACCGCGCGGCCATGGAGCACACGTATTACGGCGGGGAAGCCTTTCCGTGCATTTTCGTGAACCTCGGCGCGGCCGGGCACGCAGTATCTGCCGGAGCTGAAGCGCATACAGGCGGCGGGCAAAAATCTCGTCATTCTGGTGGAGCCGAAGCAGGTGGAGGTGCTTCTTGAAAACCTGTCCTCGCGGGGGCTCCTGCTGGTCACCACCGTGCCGACCGTCGAGGACGCCGAAGCGCTGCTCCGGCAGGCCGAAAAACTCACGCACGATTGATTAAAAATAAAGCGCAAAAGGAAAGAG
>DSLFI04101__coassemble_820_pt1 | contig 12599 bp, 9 predicted proteins | sample DSLFI04101__metabat2_high_PE_040 | metagenome-assembled genome bin DSLFI04101
CGGCCACGTTGACGAGCCGGTGGGAAATCAGGATCACCGTCTTCGTCTCCGCCAGCTTGTGGATCTCCCGCATGATGTCGTTTTCACTCTCCACGTCGATGTTGGAGGTTGCCTCGTCGAAGATGTAGACCGGGCTGTCGTGCAGCAGCGCCCGCGCGAGCGCGAGCCGCTGGCACTGCCCGCCCGAAAGGTTCGCGGCCTTTTCGAGGAGCTGCGTCTCCAGCCCGTCCTCGCTGCGCAGGAAATCCGCCAGATTGACGCGCTCCAGCACCGCCCAGAGCGCGTCGTCGTCCGCGCCGGGCGCGCCCATCAGAAGGTTTTCGCGCACCGTGCCCTTGAAGAGGTAGCTCTGGTGGCTGACATAGGTCAGCTTCTCCATCAGGCTGTCCTCCGCGATGCGGCCCAGCTCGACGCCGCCGACCGTGACCGAGCCGCCGTACGCGCGGCTGCGCCCCATCAGGATCGACGCCACGGTCGACTTGCCGCAGCCGCTCTCGCCGACCAGCGCCGTAAAGCTGCCCTGCGGGAACGCGAGGTCTATGCCGTGCAGGATCTCGCGCTCCGCCGCATAGGCAAAGCGCAGGCCGCTGCACACGATCGAGCAGTCCGCCGGGCAGGGCTCGGTCTTCTCCGCGCCCGGGCAGGTCCAGCAGGCGGAAGATCTTGTCGCTCGCCGCCATGCCGTTCATCGCGATGTGGAAGAAGCTGCCGAGCTGCCGCATCGGGATGAAAAAGTCCGCCGAAAGCAAAATGATCAGCAGACAGCCCGCGAGCGAGACGTGCCCGCCCGCGTACTGCGTCACAGCCATGATCATGCCGAGCGCCGCGCCGCCGTAGGCGATCAGGTCCATGATCGTGATCGAGTTGAGCTGCATCGTCAGCACCTTCATCGTGATCCTGCGGAACTTCTCGGCCTCCACGTTCATCTCGTCGTTCTTGAAGCCGTCCGCCTCGTAGATCTTCAGCGTCGTCAGCCCCTGCAGGTTTTCGAGGAAGGTGTCGCCCAGCGCGGTGTACTGCCCCCAGTACTTCGCGAGCAGCTTTTTCGCCCAGGTCTGCACGGCGGCGATCGCGATCGGGATCAGCGGCACGCACACGAGCAGCACGACCGCGGCCGGCACATTGACGAAGCAGAGGAACACGAACAGCGTGAGCGGCGCCAGCATCGCGTAAAAGAACTGCGGCAGATACGCGCCGAAATACGTCTCGAGCTGGTCGACGCCCTCCACGGCCACCTGCACGATCTCGGAGGTTCGGACCTGCTCCCTGTAGGCGGCGCCGAGGCGCAGCAGCTTTTCATAGATCTGCGCGCGCAGCGTCTTCTTGACCGCCTTGGAGGAAAGGTACCCCATGCGGGCGGCGCCCGTCGTACATGCGAAGCGGACCGCCACCGCGGCCACGGCCGCAAGCGCCGTCCTGAGGAAGTACCGGCCGTCCGCCCGGCCCGCAAAAAGCCCGGCCAGAAGCATCGTGACCGAAGCCATCATGCCGATATTCGCAAGCAAAGAAAGCCACTGCAGCAGGACGTTCCCCGCTATGTATTTTCTGCTCTCGCCGACCGTTCCGATCAGCCGCCTGTTGATCATCATAAAAGAAACCGCCTTTTCCGTATATTTCCGCTTCCCGCAAACCGCAGCCGAAAGGGAGGCTGCTCTGCGTCAAAAGTTAGTTTATTCTAACTTACAAGGCAACAAACAGCCACCGCCTGATTAGCGATGGCTAACTTTGTTTTCTATAGTGTACCACAGCCCGCGCGCACTGTCAATGACCGGACGGCAAACTTTTTCCGCCCGGCGGGAAACCGGATGGCGGCGCAGCACGGACACACATGCAAACCCGCGGGGAGCCCGGGCCGCTTTCCTCCGCAAAAGACCGCACAGACCGGAAAACGCAGCCGAAACACAGAGGCCGTCCCTTATTTTCTCTTTCTCCATTTCAGCAGCAGCGCCGAGTTGATGATCACAAGCACGGAGCCTGCGTTGTGGACCAGCGCGCCGACGACGGGGTTCAGAATGCCCGTGATCGCGAGGACGATGGCCAGAAAGTTCAGCCCCATCGAGAACGACAGGTTCAGTTTGATCGTCGTCATCATCCGCTTGGAGAGCGCGATCAAATGCGGCAGCTCCTTGACCTCATCGTCGACGAGCGCGATGTCCGCCGCATCCACGGCGATGTCGCTGCCGACGCCGCCCATCGCGATGCCCACCATCGCCTTTTTGAGCGCCGGCGCGTCGTTGATGCCGTCGCCGATCATGCAGACCGGCTCGCCGCCGTTCTGGTATCCGTCGATATAGCGCAGCTTGTCTTCGGGCAGGCAGTTGGCGTGCACCTCGCGGATGTGAAGCTGCGACGCGATGCTGCGCGCCGCGTTCTCGTGGTCGCCCGTCAGCAGGACCGGCTCCACGCCGGTGCGCTGCAGCGCCTCGATCGTCGCGGCGCTCTCCGCACGCAGCGTATCCGCCAGCGCAATGTAGCCCGCAAGACAGCCGTCCGCCGCAATAAAAATCACGGTGCAGCCCTGCTGCCTGTACTGCGCAGCCTCCGCCTCGCAGGATACGGCAATCCCGTTTTCGGCGAGCAACTCCGCATTGCCGGCCAGCACGCGCTTTCCGGAGACCGTGGCCTCCACGCCGCGGCCCGGCACCATTTTGAAGTCCGCCGCGTCTGCCGGCTGCCCCGCACTGCTCTGCCGGAAGCTGCGCACGACCGCCTTGCCGAGCGGGTGCTCCGAAAGCTGCTCGGCCGCGGCCGCCAGCGCATAGACTTCGCTTTCCCTGTACGCGTCGGACGCGCGCCGCACCGCGACCACCTGCGGCGTGCCGTACGTCAGCGTGCCGGTTTTGTCAAAGGCGACCTTTCTGACCTTCGCAAGGCGCTCCAGCGCATCGCCGGCGCGCACCAGAAAGCCGTGCTTCGTGGCGTTCCCGATCGCCGCCATGATCGCCGTCGGCGTCGCGAGCACCAGCGCGCAGGGGCAGAACACGACGAGGATCGTGACGGCGCGGATGATCTCGCCGCTGATCGCCCAGGTCAGCGCGGCGGCGGTCAGGGCGATCACGACGATCCACGTTGCCCAGCGGTCCGCAAGGCCGACGATCTTCGCCTTTCCGGCGTCCGCCGACTGGACGAGCTGGATCATGCGCTGGATCGAGCTGTCCTCGCCGACGCGCGTGGCCTCCATTTCAAACGCGCCGAACTGGTTGACCGTGCCGCTGAAAACCGGGTCGCCCGCGGCCTTGTCCACCGGCAGCGATTCACCCGTCATCACCGCCTGGTTGATCGAGGTCTGCCCCGAAAGAATCACGCCGTCCACCGGGACGCTCTCGCCGGGCAGCACGCGCAGGCGGTCGCCGATCTTTACATGCTCGGCCGGCACGATCGTCTCGCCGCCATCCGTCAGAAGCCGCGCGGTCTGCGGCGTCAGGTGGACGAGCTTCTCGATGCCGGCCCGCGCCTTCGCGACGGTCAGGTCCTCGAGCAGCGCGCCGATCTGCATGATGAACGCGACCTCGCCTGCGGCGAAATCCTCGCCGATGCAGACCGAGGCGATCAGCGCGAGCGAAACGAGCACGTCGGCCTTGATGTCGAACGCCGTCACAAGGCCGATCACCGCCTCGAGAATAATTGGGACGCCGCACAGGATGATCGCCACCCAGGCGATGTCGAACGGAAAGGGTTGCATCTGCAAAAGGCTCAGCACCAGCGCCGCGCCGGAGACACAGAGAAACGCAATGTCGCGCTTCGTGCCGCCCAGCCCGAGCAGCCATTCCAGCTTTTCAATCAGAGTTTTCATGTTGCCCTCCTTTATACCCTATGGGGTATGGGTATATTATACCCATAGAGGTATACGCTGTCAAGGGAACGCACAAAAAAAGCGGGCCATAACGGCCCGCCAGCATTGTTTCGGCGATGGATTCCGGCGCTGCGCGCCGCGAGAGCGCACGGCAGCCGGAACTTTTTCCTGTGCGAAAACCCGGCTTACGCCTGCGGCGTTTCCGTCATTTCCCGCACCTTTCTGTTGTAGTTGATGATGCAGATGCCGAAGATGATCTGCGCGCCGGCCGTGCAGATGCCGCTGAGCATCGCAAGCCAGCCCCGGAACACGAACGTGCCGTACAGGTCGATCAGCGTGTATCCGGCCATGATGAAGCCGAGCACCGCCACAAACATGGAGGCCTTCTTCTGGAAGACGCCGGTCTCCACCGCATGCTTTGCCGCATTCAGCGAGCCGATCACCTTGGCGCTGTAAACGATCAGGAGTGCGATCACCGCGAGAAGCGCCAGCAGGATGACGGCCAGCATCCCCATCACCGCGCCGACGGCATCTCCCGCATAGCTTCCGCTGACCGAAGCCGCGGCGACCAGCACGATCACCAGCAGGATGACGAGCAGCAGCGCAAGCAGCGCGTAGCCGACGATGCCCAGAATCTGCAGCACCTTGAGGATCGAGAAGCCCGAGGTCTTCAGATACGGGTCGCTGTGGTTCTTGCCGGACGCAAAGGTGATCCAGAGCGCAGCGACGCTGAGCGCCGAAAGGATCAGCCCCGGCAGCATCATGAGGAAGTTCGAGAGCATCGAACCGCGCTGCAGCATAAAGAGCTGGTACTGCAGGTCGTCAAGCTCCAGCGCGTAGTAAGCCTCCTGCGGCAGCATGCTGAAAATCCATGTGTAATCGGTCGGGAGGAACGCCGAGATGATGCTGAGCAGGAAGCCCAGCGACACAAAAATCGTGCCGATCAGAAACAGCGGCGAAGAAGCGAGCGCCTTCAGCGCCTTGTGCACCGATGTCAGCGGCCGGGCCTGCGGCTGTGCAGGCGCATACGGCGTCACCGGCGGCCGCACGTACGGGTTCTGCACATACGGCGCAGCCTGCGGCGGATACGGATTCTGCTGCGGACGCTGCGGATATGTATAGGGCTGCGCCGGGGGCGCTGCCTGAGCCGGTGCGGTCTGCACCGGCGGCACGGGCGCGGGCTTCTCCGCGGGCGCCGGGGCCGCGGCGGGCGCTGCCGGGGGCGCCGTCTGGACCGGCGCGGATTGTACCGGCGGCACGGGCGCGGGCTTCTCCGCAGGCGCCGGAGCCGCAGCGGGCGCTGCCGGGGGCGCCGTCTGGACCGGCGCAGTCTGTACGGGCGACACGGGCGCGGGCTTCTCCGCAGGCACCGGAGCCACAGCGGGCGCTGCCGGGGGTGTCGTCTGGACCGGCGCAGTCTGTACGGGCTGCGCCGCCGGTGCCGGTGCGGCAGGCTGCGCTTCCGGCGCAGCCGCCGCGGGCGTCTGCCCCGGCTGCAGGCCGCCGCAGACGCAGGGCGAGCCGTCCTCCGGAAGCTGTCTTCCACAATGGATACAATACATAGGACTTCCTTCCTTTCTGATTCCCTCTATCCTGAGCGGATTGCTCCGCTTATTCCCCAATCAGTGGTACACGGCGACGATTTCGAGATTCTCGTCGAGCACGACCAGGTCGGCCCGCTTGCCGACGGCAATGCTGCCGATCTCCTCGTCCATGCCGATCTCCTTGGCCGGCGTCAGCGTCATCGCGCGCACAGCCTCCTCCAGCGGGATGCCCCACGAGACAAGGTTCTTCAGCTCGTCGTGCAGATTCGTGACCGAGCCGGCGATCGTGCCGTCCTCGAGCGTCGCCCTGCCGTCCTTCACGGTGACAAGGTTCACGCCGAGCATGCCCTGCCCGTCCGGCATGCCGGAAAGGCGCATCGCGTCGCTGACGACGCAGATGCGGCCGGGCATCTGCCGGAACGCCGTGCGCACGACGGCCGGATGGATGTGGATGCCGTCGCAGATCAGCTCGCCGCAGACGGTATCGGTGTCGAACACGGCGCCCACAACGCCCGGCGCGCGGTGCGTCATGCCGGACATCGCGTTGAAAAGGTGCGTCGCGTGCGTTGCGCCGCGGCGGAACGCCGCCTTCGCGCCGTCGTAATCGGTGGCGGTGTGCGCGACCGAAACCGTGCACAGCTTGGACGCCTTCTCGATAAAGTCGCCGCGCACGTCGCACTCCGGCGCAATATCGACGAGCCGGATGATGCCGCCGCAGCCGTCGTAGAACGCCTTGAACACGTCGAAATCCGGCGCCTGGATGAATTCGTCGCCCTGCGCGCCCTTTTTGGCGGGCGAGATGAACGGCCCCTCCATATTGACGCCGACGATCCGCGCCCCCTCCTTGTCCGCCATGCAGCTGCGGACGGTCTCGAGCGACTTTGCGATCTCTTCATTCGAGACGGTCATCGTCGTCGGGCAGAAGGCGGTGACGCCCTTTGTCAGCAGGAATTTCGCCATTTCGCGCAGCCCGTCCGCATCGGCGTCGCAGGTATCGGCGCCGGCGCCGCCGTGGACATGGATATCGACAAAGCCGGGCACGATCGTGTAGCCCGCGCAGTCGACGACGAGATCCTGCTCCGTATAGGAGAGCGTATCCGCAAGGCGGACGATCCGCTCGTCGTTGATCTCGATATCGGCTTTCCGCAGACGGAAATCGCCGTCCAGAATTTGTGCGTTGATAAAAATCATCTGAATCACCAATCCTTGTCTTTTGAAGTCCGGGCCGAAGCCGGTCCGCGGAACGGCCGCAGCTCTATCGTTTCAGGCGCACACCGCCTGTTCAGAGCATATCGAGCAGCACCAGCAGCGTCACGCCCGGCACGCCGAGCGCCGCGGCTGCCAGCAGGCTCAGCCGGTTCACCGGCATGGCGACGCCGGTGTACGGCTCGAGCAGGTACAGCGCCGCAAGCGCGCCGAGGCCGAGCAGCGCCGAGCCGAGCAGCGTTTTCAAAAACCGCATAGAAACTTCCCCTTTGCCTTTTTTAGAGAACCGAAGCCTCCGGCTTCCCTAAACTATATGCGGGCAAAGGCGGATTTATCGCATCAGGCCTGCGCTTCCTTTTCGAGGTCCGGCAAAAAGTCGACCTTGCCGGTCGCGACGTACGCCGAGGCCACGATGATCGGCAGCTCCGTGCCGATCGTCAGCTCGCGCTTCGCGCTGCGGTGCGTGATGAGGCCGTCGAAGACGAACTCCTCGCCGGTGAAGCTGTCGAGCGAGACGAAGCCCTCGACGCTGTTCTCGAGCCGGACGAAAATGCCGCGCTGCGTCACGCCGCTGACGACGCCGTCGAAGTGCTCGCCGATGTGCTGGCTCATGTATTCGGCCATGTAGCAGTCCTCGGCGTCGCGCTCCGCCATCAGCGCGCGGATCTCATTCTGCGAGGATTCCCGCGCGGAGGTCTCCGCAAACGCGCTGTAGCGGCGGCGGATCTCCTCCACCGGCATCCCGCCGACAAACGCGGAAAGAATGCGGTGGATCGAGGTGTCCGGGTAGCGGCGGATCGGCGAGGTGAAGTGGCTGTAGTCCGCGAGCGCCAGGCCGAAGTGGCCGGTCTCCTCGGTCGCGTAGCGCGCCTTCTCCATCGTGCGCAGCAGCCGCTGGGAGACGAGCTGCTCGGTCGGCAGGCCGCGCACGCGGTCGAGGATCGCGGCGAAGTCCTGCGTCTCCGGCTTCGGCTTTTCGATCTCGCGGCACGGGACGCCGACGAGCTTCAGGAGCTTGATCAGCTCCTCGACGCGCTTCGGGTCCGGCGTGCCGTGCACGCGGTACAAAAACGGCAGCTTGTGGTCGAGCGAGAATTTCGCCGCCGCGATGTTCGCCGTGATCATCATCTGCTCGATGAGCTGTTCGGCTTCGCCCGAAACGCGCGGCATGATGTCGATACACACGCCGTTTTCATCGAGCACGAAGCGCGATTCGCCGCTGTCGAAATCCATCGTGCCGCGCGCCGAGGAGTTCGCCTTCAGAATGTCCGCAAGCGCCTTCGCCGCCCGCAGGGATTCCATGACCGGCGCATATTTTTCGAGAATCTCCGGCGTCGCCGTGCCGTCGAGGATCGTGTTGACCTCTTTGTACACGCCGCGCACCTTCGAGTTGATAATCGTCTTTTTGAAATCGTAGCCCGTGATTTTTCCGTCGCTGTCAAGCTGCACGAGCGCCGAAAACGCGAGCTTGTCGGTGCCCGCGTTCAGCGAGCACGCGCCGTTCGAGAGCACCTCGGGCAGCATCGGGATCACGCGGTCGGCAAAGTAGACCGACGTGCCGCGCACGAGCGCCTCGCGGTCGACCGGGGTATCCTCCCGGACATAGTGGGAAACGTCCGCAATGTGGACGCCGAGCGCGTAGCCGTCCGCCGTGCGCGTGACGGAGATCGCGTCGTCGAGGTCCTTCGCGTCGGCGCTGTCGATCGTGAAGATCGCCTCGCCGCGCAGGTCGAGACGCTTTTCATATTCCTCCGCGGGGATCGGCGCATTGCCGACGTTCTCGGCGTGCTGCAGCGCCTCCGTGGGGAACTTCGTCGGAATGCCGTACCGCTCGATGATCGCATCCGCGCAGACGCGCGCGCTGCGGCCCGGGCCGAACACCTTCTGCACGGCGGCGCGCGTCCAGTCGCCGCGGTAGTCCTGCTCGAGCGAGACGAGCACCTTGTCGCCGTCCTTCGCGCCGTTCAGGTCGCGCTGCTGGAGCCTCAGATTGTAGCGGATCGCGTTGTCGGAAATCACCTAGATACCCTCCGGCGTCACCGAAACGGTGCCGGTCGTCTCCGCCTTCTTGTGCTCCACGATGCTGCGCACGCGCCCCGCGGGGCCGCGCTCCTCCTTGCGGATGTCGCCGACGATGATCGTGTCGCCGACCAGTGCCCCCTTGAGCGCGCTGCCGTGGATGAAAATGTCCTCGCCGCCGTCGATCGGGCGCGCAAAGCCGAAGCTCTTCGAAAGCGAAACGAGCGTCGCCGTCACGTCGTCCTCGACCGGGATCAGCTTGACGTTGTGCTGGCGGTCCATCAAAATCAGCCGTTTGTCCTTCAGGCTGTGGAGCGCGTCGTAAAACGCGGTCTCGTTGGAGATGCCCGACTTGCGCAGCAGCCGCCGCGCGCCCCAGTCGTGTATCTCTTCGGCGCGCAGCGTCGCGAGGATCTTCTCCTCCACGCTGCTCATCACCGCGTCGCTCTTGTTTTCAAAACGGTTTCTTCTCTGAAAGCCCTGTTTTCTTCCGTCATTTCCCCTGTACTGTTTTGTCATCATTTTATCCCATCCAATTCCAAACATTCTGTGTCCTTTTATTCTGCCACAGAAAGGCGCCGAGTGCGCAAAATCTCTTTTAAATTTCTGTAAGTTTCAAAATTGTGCGTCCAAAAGCCGCCTGCGTGCATCCCGGGCCTGCCGGGCGGCCGCGCGCGTCAGAGCCCCTGCACGACCGCGCGGTAAATGTCGCCGCGCTCGGCAAAGCTCTTGTACATGTCGAAGCCGGTCGCCGCCGGGCAGAGCGACACCACGTCGCCGGGCACCGCGCGGCTTTTCGCCAGCGCGACGGCCTCCTCCATCGTGTGGGCGTGCAGGATCTCCGGCGCGCCCGCGCGGTAGTTCGCGGCGCCGCGCACCGCCGCCTCGATCTTCCCGGCCGCCGCAGGCTTGAAGCCCGGGAGCGGCTTTTCGGGCGAGAGCAGCACGAGCGTCTTGACCTTGTCGCAGATCACACCGCCGAGCTCGTCGAACGGCACCTTCTTGTCCGCGCCGCCCGCGATCATCACGATCTTGAAGTCATAGAGCGACAGCGTGCCGATCATCGCGCGCGACGGGCTCGTCGCGATCGAATCGTTGTACCAGCGGACGCCGTCGAGCGTGCGGACGAGCTCCATGCGGTGCTCGACGCCGCCGAACGTCCCCGCAACCGAGACGATCGTCTCCGCCGGCACGTCGCCCCACACAGCCGAAATCGCCGCGAGGTAATTCTCGACGTTGTGCTTGCCGGGGATCAGAATATCCGATTCGCGCAGGACAAACGTGTCGCCGAAAAAGATCTCGCCGCTTTCGCTGCACCACGCGCCGTTCGTCCGCGCGCGGCGGGAGAAGAGCAGCGTTTCGCCGCGCGTTTCCGGCGCGCAGGCCGCGGTCAGCGCGTTGTCCGCGTTGAGCACCGTGCGCCCGAACGCATTCTGGTGCAGGAAGATGTTCTTCTTCGCGTTCACGTACTCGTCCATGTCCTTGTGGACGTCGAGGTGATTCGGCGAAAGGTTCGTGATGACCGCGACGTCCGGGCTGCGGCGCATCGAAATGAGCTGGAAGCTCGAAAGCTCGACGACCGCGACGTCCTCCGGCGCGATCTCCTCGATCTCCGGCAGCAGCGGGCGGCCGATGTTGCCGCCGAGGTGGACGGTCTTCCCCGCCGCCTTCAGCATCTCCGCGATGATCGAGGTCGTCGTCGTCTTGCCGTCGCTGCCCGTCACGGCGTAAATTTTGCACGGGCAGAGGTCGAAGAACACCTCCATCTCGCTCGTCACCGCCACGCCGCGGGACTTCGCCGCCTGCAGCTCCGGCAGCAGGTACGGCACGCCGGGCGTGCGGAACAGCATATCCTCGTCGATGTTCTCGAGGTAGCCCGCGCCGCAAATCAGTCTGGCGCCGAGCTGCTTTAAATGCGCGCCGTCCTCGCCGAGCGCCTCGGCCTCGCGCTTGTCGCGCACGGTGACCGCCGCGCCGCAGGCAATGAACTTCTCGATCAGCGGCAGATTCGTCCGGCCGACGCCGATGAACGAAACGCGCTTTCCCTTCAGCGCGCTGTAAAACTCGCTTGCTGTCATTCTGATGATCCTTTCTGTATCGGCTTAATGGAGGAAGGTCCTGTAATCCTCAAGGTTCCTGCGCAGCAGGTCCGGCGTCTGCAGGCCGTAGGGACAGCGCTTCATGCACTGGCCGCAGTGCAGGCAGTCCTCGATCTTTTCCATCTTCTCCTGCCACGCGGGGGTGAGCCAGTTTGCGGCCGGCGACCGGCGCAGCAGCAGCGACATGCGCGCGCACTGGTTGATCTCGATGCCCGCCGGGCACGGCATGCAGTAGCCGCAGCCGCGGCAGAAATCGCCGGCGAGCGAGACGCGCTCCTGCTCGATGAACGCGGCGAGCGCATCCGTCATCTGCGGCGGGTTGTCGTTGTAGGCGAGGAATTCGTCGAGCTCGCTTTCGCGCTGGATGCCCCAGATCGGCAGCGTGTTCGGGAACTGCGCGAGGTAGGCGTAGGCCGCGTCGCTGCGCGTGATGAGGCCGCCCGAAAGCGCCTTCATGCAGATGAAGCCGACGTTCTTTTCGGCGCAGCGCTTCACGAGCGCCTCGTCCTTTTCGCTCGCCAGATAGCTGAACGGGAACTGCAGCGTCTCGTACAGGCCGGAATCCACCGCCTCCTCGGCGACCGCCAGCCGGTGGTTCGTGATGCCGATGTGGCGGATCTTCCCCTGCGCCTTCGCCTCGAGCATCGCCTCATACAGGCCGGTGCCGTCGCCGGGCTTCGGGCAGAACGCCGGGTTGTGGAACTGATAAATATCGATGTAGTCGGTCTTCAGCAGCGAAAGGCTCGTCTCGAGGTCCTTCCAGAAGCCCTCCGCCGTCGTCGACGGCGTTTTGGTCGCGATATAAATCTGGTCGCGCACGTCGGAGAGCGCGAGGCCAATTTTCATTTCACTGTCCGAATAGCTCCGGGCCGTGTCGAAAAACCGGATGCCGTTTTCAAACGCCTTGCGCAGCAGGCGCCCCGCCTCCTCGACGGAGACGCGCTGCACCGGCAGCGCGCCGAAGCCGTTGCGGTTGACTGTGATGCCCGTGCTGCCGAGCGTCATCGTTTTCATTAAAATCACCATCCTTATTTTTTGTGCCGGTCGGCGAAGCCGATTGCCGCTTTGCGCGTCGCGGCAAAGGCACAAATCGTGTGTGAAAAAGTATTTTTCACACGACCACCTGTCCCTTTCTCTCAATGCGCCGTATTCCCGAACGCCGCCGCAAATTCCTCGATCCGCGCCGGAAACACCTCGTTCTGCATCGATTTCCCGAAGCCTGCGACCGCGAGCTTCGCGATCCACCGGTCGGGGCCGCGCAGGCGTTCCGGCTCGATGCGGCCGCCAAAGCTGCGGATGCAGGCGGCGTGCTCGAGCAGCTCGGCCGGAACCGAGGCCCTGAGCACCTGCATCTCCGTATCCATGAGCCCGTTGCAGGTGAAAAGCCCGAGCGGCTTTCCGAGCAGCTTCGGCGCGTTTTCGCGCAGGAAGCCGGCCGCCGCCTTGTGCAGCGCGCCCATGCGGACGCACCCGCCGACGAGCACCGCATCGAAGCGGCCGATCTCCGGCGTTTCTTTCGTCAGGTCGCAGAGCGATGCGCCGGGCAGAAGCGCGGCAAGCTGCGCCGCGCACTCCGCCGTCGTGCCCGTTTTGGATGCGTAAGCGATCAGAACCATCGTATTTCTCCCTTTCCTGTCCGCCGTGCGGTCAGTCCTCGGTGTCGGCCGTCATCTCCGCATAACTCTTGTAAAGGCCGTAGTAGATGCCCTTTTTCTGCATGAGCTCCTTATGCGTGCCGGATTCCTCGATGCCCTTGTCGGTCAGCACGAGGATCTTCGTCGCATTTTTGATCGTCGTCAGGCGGTGAGCGATCGTGAAGGTCGTCCTGCCCTTGGCGAGCTTTTCCAGCGACTGCTGCACGATGCGCTCGCTCTCGTTGTCGAGCGCGCTCGTCGCCTCGTCCAGAATCATGATCGGCGGGTTCTTCAGGAACGCGCG
>DSLFI04101__coassemble_831_pt1 | contig 12528 bp, 10 predicted proteins | sample DSLFI04101__metabat2_high_PE_040 | metagenome-assembled genome bin DSLFI04101
ATTGATAACCTATGGAGAGCAATAATCATTCATAATTTTATAGTTTTCAAATTCCGATTTAGAGGAGGAATCAGAATGCGGGCGCCGTTTCAAGTATTAGCTATTCCATACAGGAAAGGAACGCCGATACAGTTTTGTGTCCTGCGTCGTTCAGATCATGATCAGTGGCAGTTTGTTGCCGGCGGAGGTGAAGATGCTGAAAAACCGGCAGAGGCTGCAATCAGAGAAATTTATGAAGAAACAGGAATTCAGGTGGATAATATTACAACGCTGCAATCCATGGCCTATATCCCTGCCGATATTATTTCGGAACACCATCGGAAACATTGGGCAAAGGATACTTATGTTCTTCCCGAGTATTCTTTCGCGTTTGAATGTATTTCCGACATAAATCTGTCTGATGAACACCTGGATTTTGATTGGCTCAGCTACGAAGAGGCCATGGCACGATTGACCTGGGATTCAAATAAAACAGCGCTGTATGAGTTGAACTGCCGGTTATCCGCAGAAAAATAAATTTCGCTTGTCTTTGCTATCAACAAGCCGGAAAACTGTACGCACAATTTCCGGAATCAAAAAACAAGGGGCGTTTCCGCATTGGGAAGCGCCCCTTTCTTCGTCAGATCTCCAGCCTCGGCACGCTCCGCATGCACGCTTCGATCGCCGCGCGGTCCGGCAGCGCCGGGATCGCGCCCTTTTTCGTCGCGCAGACCGAGCCGGCGGCGTTCGCAAAGTCCGCCGCCGCGCACAGCGTTTCCGCCGAAAGCGCCGAAACCGGCTGTCCGGCCTCGATCAGCTTCGTGAGGAACGCGCCGAAAAAGCTGTCGCCTGAGCCGGTTGTATCCACGACCGGCGTGTCGTACGTGGAGAGCGCCCGGACGCACGACGGCGTGCACACGACGCAGCCCTTCGCGCCGCGCGTGACGACGACGGCCTGCACGCCGCGCGCGAACAGCGCCGCGGCCCCGGCCGGAATCTCCGCGCAGTCCGTCAGCATCTCGAGCTCCTCGTCCGAAACCTTGACGACGTCCGCGAGCGGCAGCAGGCTCCGCATCGCCCGCACGCCCGTCTCGCGGTCCGGCCAGAGCGGCGCGCGCCAGTTCGGGTCGTACGCGGTGATCACGCCGTGCGCCCGCGCGTATTCGACGATCTGTGGCACCGCCGTGCGGCCCGGCTCGGCGGTCAGCAGCAGCGAGCCGAAGCAGAGCACCTTCGCGCCGTCGAGCTGCGTCTTGTCGACCTCCTCAAAGCGGAGCTGCGTGTCCGCGCCGGGGTCGCGGTAAAAGCTGAAATCGCGGTCGCCGCTCTCCGAAAGCTGTACGAACGCGAGCGACGTCGCGGTCTCCGCCGAGAAGCGCAGGTTCGCCGTTTCCACCCCGTTCTGCTCGAGCGTCTGCTGCAAAAACGCGCCGAACATGTCGCGCCCCACCTTGCCGATGAAGCCGGCAGAAACGCCGAGCCGCGCGGCCTGCACCGCGACGTTCGCGGGCGCGCCGCCGGGGTTCTGCTCAAAGAGCGGGATGCCCGCCGGGGTCCGGCCCGCGGGCGTAAAATCGATCAGCATTTCGCCGAGCGAGAGAAAATCTGCCATGACGGTCTCCTTTCCTAACAAAACGCGCCCGGGCCGCCGCACAGACGGAAGCCCGGGCGCGCGTGCGCAGTTTACGGGTTTACAGAATGCCTTCGTCGAGGCACTTGAGCACGAACTCGCTGAACAGCGAATTCGACCATGCGAACCACGGGCGCGTGAACTTCGCCGGGTCGTCCTTGTGGAAGCCCTCGTGCATGAAGCCGGTGCCCGCGTCGGTCGAGGTCAGCATGTCGAGCAGCGCGCGGCACTCGTCGGGGTCGGTGCTCGTCAGGCCCTGCATCGCGAGCGCGATGTGCCAGATGTAGTCCTTCGGCGTGTGCGGGCTGCCGACGCCCTTCGCCGCCGCGCCCTCGAAGTAGAACGGGTTCTCGCGGCTCAGCACATACGCGCGGGTATTCTTGTAAGTCTCGTCGTCGGCGCTGCAGTAGCCGAGGTACGGGATGGAGAGCAGGCTCGGCACGTTCGCGTCGTCCATATACGTGTAGTTGCCGAGGCCGTCCGTCTCGTAGACGTACATGCGGCCGAACTTCGGGTGGTTGACAACGCCGTGCTTTTCGATGCCCGCGCGGATCTCCGCCGAAAGCTCCTCGGCGCGCTCGGCGAGCAGCTCGTCCTTGTAGAAATCGCGCATGATCTCCGCCGTGTAGCCGAGCGTGACGACCGCGAACATGTTCGCCGGGATCAGATAGCCGTATACGCACGCGTCGTCGCTCGGGCGGAAGCCGGACCAGGTCATGCCGGTCACGCCGACCGGCGCGCCGTGGCCCTCATGGGAGAGCGTGTCGGTCTTCGGGCAGTGGATGCGGTGGAAGAAGTACGGCGAATCGTTGTGGTTCTGCTCGCGCTGGAACGTATCGAGGATGCGCTCGGTGCTCGCCTTGTACTGCGCGTCAAACTGCGACGTGCGGCCCGTTTCCTTCCAGAACAGGTACGCGAGCTGCACCGGGTAGCAGAGCGAGTCGATCTCGTACTTGCGCTCCCAGACCCACGGGCTTTCAAAGTCCGTGCTGTCGACCTCCAGCTCGTCCTCGCTGCGGTTCGGGAAGATCTCGCGCGCGTACTTCGGCCACGTGCGGCCGTTCGGCTCCATGTTGAAGGCGTTCGCGTACGGGTCGATCGCGATGCACTTGAACTGGCGGCGGATCAGGCCTTCGATGCAGTCGGCGACCTCCGCGTCCTGCTTTGCAACCGGCAGGTAATGGCGCACCTGCGCGGTCGAGTCGCGCAGCCACATGGCCGGGATGTCGCCGGTGATGACGAAGGTGTCCTTTTCGCCGACCACCTTCACCGTCGTGTCCATCGTGTTCGGGTAGCAGTTTTCAAAAAGTTTTTTGAGCTTTTCGTTGCCGGCGAGTTTTTCGGCAACGCGCTTCATTTCCAGATCGATTGCTTTCATAATGATGCTCCTTCAATAATTTGATTCAAATTACAAGCTCCAGAGGAAATCCACGGCGAGGTCGAACCACTTCGCGTTTTTCGGCAGAAGCTGCGCTGCGCCGTTCGAGGTGACGCGGTCGCAGAGCGAAAGCCCGTGCCCGCCCTCGGGGAACATGTGGAACTCCGTTTTCACGCCGGCTTTCTGCAGCGCGGAGACGAACAGCAGCGCGTTTTCGACCGGCACGCAGTCGTCCGGCTGCGTGTGCCAGATGAACGTCGGCGGCGTCTCCTTCGTGACCGAATACTCGAGCGACACGCTCTCCTTCTCCGCTTCGCAGCGGTCGCCGAGCAGACACTCGAACGAGCCCCGGTGCGCGTACGGACCCGCGGTGATCACCGGGTACGAGAGCACCTGCCCGTTCGGGCGGAGCAGTTCCGCGTCGCAGCCGAGCGCCTCCGCCACGAACGGGCGGTTCCAGAAGTTGCCGTAGCTCGCCGCGAGGTGCCCGCCCGCGGAAAAGCCGATCAGGAAGACCCTGTCGGGGTCGCAGCCGTACTGCACGCCCGTTTCGCGCACATAGCGCACGGCGGACGCGACCTCGAGCAGCGCCGTCGGGAAGCGCGCCGGCGCGACCGAATACCGCACGACGACCGCGTTCATGCCCGCGGCGTTCAACCGCATCGCGATCGGTTCGGCCTCGCGGTCGCTCGTAAAGGCGTAGCCGCCGCCCGGGCAGACGATGACCGTCGGGCGCCTGTCGATCGGCACCTCGGGGGAAAGGTCGAGGAAGTAGGTGTACATAGCGGCCGAAGGCGCGGAGCCCGCGACGTTCAGCCTGATTTTTTCATGTGTCATGGAAATCACCATTCCTTATTTTTTGCGCCGGTCGGCGAAGCCGATTGCCGCTTTGCTTGTCGCGGCAAAGGCACAAATCGTGTGCGAAAAAGTATTTTTCGCACGAAGCTCCTTTTGGTATTGCTTGCTGTCTTTCAGTATACCAGCACTTTCCTTTTTGTGCAATCCCTTTTAAAAATAACAACGGGACTCTCCCGCCGAAGCGGAAAAGTCCCGTTGCTGCATGTGTATTTATGGAATTTTCAGGCTGAAATTACTTGCCGAAGTATCTCTTCAGCAGGCCGGCGAAGGCCTTGCCGTGGCGGGCCTCGTCGCGGGCCATCTCGTGGACGGTGTCGTGGATCGCGTCGAGGTTCGCAGCCTTCGCGCGCTTCGCAAGGTCGAACTTGCCGGCGGTGGCGCCGTTCTCGGCCTCAACACGCATCTCGAGGTTCTTCTTCGTGCTGTCGGTGACGACTTCGCCGAGCAGCTCCGCAAACTTCGCGGCATGCTCCGCCTCTTCCCAGGCGGCCTTCTCCCAGTACAGGCCGATCTCCGGGTAGCCCTCACGGTGCGCAACGCGCGCCATCGCAAGATACATGCCGACTTCCGTGCACTCGCCCTGGAAGTTCGCGCGCAGGTCCGCGAGGATGTCCTCGCTGACGCCCTGTGCAACGCCGACGACATGCTCAGCCGCCCAGCTCATTTCCTCGTCCTGCTTCTGGAACTTCGAAGCCGGCGCCTTGCAGACCGGGCAGAACTCGGGAGCCGCGTCGCCCTCATAAACGTAACCACATACCGTACATACAAACTTTGCCATTTTTAAGTCCTCCAATACATATTTTTTATTTGGCGGTCATTCCGCCTTGTTTTGACAATCGGGACAGAGTCCGTTGAAAAGTATGTCCTCGCTTTCAATCGAGAAGCTGTACTTTTCCTCGAGCCCGGCCACGGTTTCTTCCCCGACAAGCGGCTCGAAAATATCGAGCACACGGCCGCATGCACTGCAGACAAAGTGACTGTGCCTGGAAACGTCCGCATCGAAATGCTCCTGCCCGTTGATCACGCCGACGCGGCGGATCTTCCCGGACTCGCAAAACTTTTTGAGATTGCGGTAAACCGTACCGAGGCTCAGGTCGGGATATACGGGCTTGAGCGCCTCGTAGACCCACTCTGCCGTCGGGTGCACTTTTGTGTCGCACACCGTCTGATAAATCGCTTCTCTTTTGCGGCTGAAGTTTTCACGCACGGCCATCCTTTCACCTCCTGCATCTGCCGTTCTCTGTCTTGTTGAGGCTATTATAACACAGGCCTGCGCCTTTGTAAATAGGAATAATTATTATTTTTGTTTTCTTTTTGTAAACAATTTGTGAACAGCCGGATTGTCCCCGCTTCTAGCGCGTGCGCCGGACGCATACGTATGCGCAGGAGGTGTCCGTATGCTGTGGGGAATTTTTGAATACATCTCGTCTCTTCTCTTTTTCTTCCTGCACGTCACGAGCAGCGGGTCGTTCCCGAAAGCCCTCACGAAAGCCGAGGAGGCGCGCTGCCTCGAGCGCATGGCGGCCGGCGACAAAGCGGCGCGGCAGAAGCTGATCGAGCACAACCTGCGGCTCGTGGCGCACATCGCGAAAAAGTACTTCACCGATGAAAACGACCGCGACGACCTCGTCTCGATCGGCACGATCGGCCTGATCAAGGCGGTCGACAGCTTCCGGCCCGACCGCGGCATCCGCCTGTCGAGCTACGCCTCCCGGTGCATCGAAAACGAGATCCTGATGTTCTTCCGCGGTGCGAAAAAGACGGCGCAGAACATCTCGCTGAACGAGCCGACGTTGCTCGACACGATGTCGACCGACGACAATATTCTGGAGGACATCGACCTGCGCATGAAGACGCGCCGGCTGTACGACGTGCTCGGGCGCGTGCTTTCGCCGCGCGAAAGGGAGATCATCGTGCTGCGCTACGGCCTTTCGGGCCAGCGCCCGCTCGTGCAGCGCGAGGTCGCCAAGCGGCTGCACATCTCGCGCAGCTACATCTCGCGGCTCGAGAAGCGGGCGCTCGAAAAGCTGCGCGCCCAGTTCGGCGACACGGATTACTTTTCGAGATAGCGCCGGATCTCCTCGAGGAAAACCTGCCCGTAGCGCGCGGCCTTGCGCTCGCCGACGCCGGAGACCTTCAGAAATTCCTGCTCTGTCTGCGGCTTTCTGGCGCACATGTCGCGCAGCGCGGCGTCCGTAAAGACGACGTAGGCCGGCACGCCGGCCGTCGCCGCAAGCTTGCCGCGCAGCTTTTTGAGCAGGCCGAACAGCTCCATATCCGGCTCCGCCTCCCCGGCCTGCGCAGCCTTCGGCTTCTCGGGCGCGACCGGGACGCGCATCTCGAATTTCCGCTCGCCGAGCAGGATCCCGCGCGCCGCCGGGGCGAGCCGCAGACTCGGGTACTGCCCCTCAGTCTGGACCAGCACGCCCTGCACGAGCAGCGCGTCGAGCAGGCGGCGCACCTCCCAGTCCTTCCTGTCGCGCATCAGGCCGTAGGTGGACTGCTTTTCGAGGCCCGCGCGCAGGATCTTTTCGCTCTCGCTGCCGCGCAGGATGTCGGAGATCATGCCGCGGCCGAAGCGCTGGCCGGTCCGCGCCACACAGGAAAGCACCTGCTGCGCCGGGACGCTCGCGTCCACCACGGCGGAGCCCGCGGCGCAGCTCGAGCAGTTGCCGCAGTATTCCGCCGTCTGCTCGCCGAAATACCGCAGGATGAACGCGCGCAGGCAGTCGGTCGTCGTGCAGTAGAACGTCATCTGCCGCAGGCGCTCGTATTCGCGCTTCTGCACCGCCTCCTGCGTCTCCGCGTCCAGCTCGGGGTTCGGCTCGCTGTTTTCAATCAGAAAGCGGTTCGTGCGCACGTCCTGCGGGCTGTACAGCAAAATGCAGTCGGCGGGGCTGCCGTCGCGCCCGGCGCGGCCCGCCTCCTGATAATAGCTTTCGATGTTTTTCGGCATGTTGTAGTGGATGACAAACGACACGTTCGACTTGTCGATGCCCATGCCGAACGCATTCGTCGCGACCATCACGCTTTTGCGGTCGAACACGAAGTCCTCCTGATTCCGGCGGCGCTCCGCCTCCGAAAGCCCGGCGTGGTAGCGCGTGGCCGAAAAGCCCTTGTCGCGCAGGAGCGCTTCGACCTCCTCGACGGCCTTGCGCGTCGCGCAGTAGACGATGCCGCACCGGTCGCGCCGCGCTTCGAGCAGCTCGAGCAGCGCGAGCGGCTTGCTGTGCGGCGTCTGCACGCCGAAATAGAGGTTCGGTCGGTCAAAGCCGGTCGTGACACAGACCGGGTCCTGCAGTGCGAGCAGCGACGCCATGTCGGCGCGCACCGCCTTCGTTGCGGTCGCCGTGAAGGCACCGACCGCGGGCCGCGACGCGAGGGATTCGACGAACGCCGCGATCCTCAGATAGTCCGGCCGGAAATCCTGCCCCCACTGCGAGACGCAGTGCGCCTCGTCGACGGCGACGAGCGAAATCGGCAGCTTTTCGCAGACAGAGCGGAACCCCTCCGTCGAGAGGCGCTCCGGCGCGACATAGACGATTTTGTACGCGCCCTCCTCCATGTTCCGCAGCGCGCGGGCGTACTGCGCGGGCGTCAGCGTGCTGTTCAGGTACGCGGCGCGCACACCGGCCTGCGTCAGCGATTCGACCTGGTCCTGCATCAGGGAGATCAGCGGCGAGATCACGAGCGTGACGCCCGGCAGCAGCAGCGCCGGGATCTGGTAGCAGATCGACTTGCCCGCGCCGGTCGGCATCACGCAGAGCGCATCGCGGCCGGCGAGCAGCGCATCGACGATCGTCTCCTGCCCGTTCCGAAACGCCGTGTAGCCGAAATACCGGCGCAGCACCTCGCATTTCTTCTCAGCGGTTTCCCTGTTTTCCAAATCCATCTCTCCACCTGCGGCTTCTGCCCGGCAGAAGCCTTTTCCTTTCTCTTGCGCAATACTCTGCACGCGCCGCCTTCGGCGCTCTGCCGCATCCGCGCAGCTTCAAATCCGGCCGCCGGCAGGGTGCACCCTTTTCGGCGGCCCTTCGAAAAAATACCCGCACAGGCGGCTGCCCGGGCGGGTATTCTGTATTTCTATTGTTCATTCCAGCTTTTCGATGTCGAGCATCTGCCAGCTCGCCTCCACCTCGTTCCAGGCAAGGCCGCACCCCGCATATTCCGCCTCGCCGCGCTGGTTGTCGAACGGGTCGATGCGCAGCTGCGTTTTCGGCGGGTCGAACGCCGCCTGCAGCGCGCTGTTCGCCACCATGCGGAATGGGTCGAGGTTGCCGAAGTAAAACGCATGGCGTTCTTCGTTTCCGGCGCGCCACGCGCTGCCGCCGAACGAGCAGTCGACAAACAGCCAGCCGTACGGCGCAACGTAAAACTGCGCCCAGTCATGGCACCCCTGCGCGTACGGCGTCACGAACAGGCCGGACTGCCACCGTGCCGGGATGCCGGCGCAGCGGCAGAGCGTGATGAACAGCAGCGCCTGCACGCCGCAGTCGCCCCGCAGGCCCGCGGCGTAGTAATCGGGGATGCTGTCCGGCAGCGTGAAATACTCGCGCATATAGGCGTACGTGCCGACGGTCGTGCAGTAGTCGTAGAACCGGCGCGCCCGGCGCAGCGGGTTTGTCTCGCCGGCCGAAAGCTCCGCGCAGAGCGCGCGGACAAGCGGCGTGAACCGGATGTGCGGCCAAAGCTCCTCGGTGTCGAAATCCGGCTGGACCGGATCGACCGCCGTGTCGTCGAGCGCGTTGTACCGCACGGACGAAACGTAGCGGTACTCGACCCAGAACGTCTCGTTCTTCTCGAACGCGCCCGAAAACGATACCGTGCGCGCAGGCGCATCGGGCTCTGCAAGGCGCAGCACCGGGTGCGAGGTAGCGAGAACTTCGATGTCGCGCATATTCTCCGCCGCCTTCGGCACCGGCAGGTGGACGAGCACCGGCTCGCCCGGCCGGAACGATGCGTCGGCGATCCGGAACGACGCGCGCATGTGGATGCGCCACGCGGCGCCGCCGCTGCGCTTCATGTCGGCCATGTTCCGGTCGAGAAGCTGCTGCTCCTCGCGTTCCGCGCGCGGCGGCTTTCCCGCCCGGGCGGCAATGTCCGGGTCCACCGTCAGCAGCGTCTCGTAAAACCGGCGGGCGTACACCGTCTCGCCCTTTATATAGATCCAGTCGACGCGCCCGTCGTCGCGCAGCGCGTCGAGCTCCTCGGCTGTAAAGTCCGGGATCTCCTTCTGTACAAGCCGGACGGCCTCGTCCTGCGTGTAAACGTAGTCGAGCGGCAGCTTCTGCAACACGGCGCGCTCGAGTCTCAGCCGCGTCTGCATGCAGTCGGGCAGCTTCCCGCTCTCGAGCCGGCGGTCGATCAGCCGCAGCGCGCGGTCAAAATCCCCGCACCACTTGGCCTTCAAAATGTCCTCCGGCAGCGCGAGGGCCAGCATCCGGATATCTTCCTCCCGCATAAAAACGCCCCCTTATCCGATATGCAGCACTGCGCAGGCGATCTGGAAATAGATCAGCAGCGACAGCGCGTCGACGATTGTCGTGATGAACGGGCTCGCCATGACCGCCGGGTCAAAGCCGATGCGCTTTGCGACGATCGGCAGGACGCAGCCGACGAGCTTCGCGACGAGCACGGTGAGCACGAGCGTGGAGCAGACGACGATCGCAACGCCGAGTTCCACGCGGTCGAGCAGGAGCAGCTTCACAAAGTTGGCGGCAGCCAGCGTCACGCCGCAGAGCACCGCCACGCGCGCTTCCTTCCAGATGATGCGCCAGACGTCCCTGTACTCGATTTCGCCGAGCGAGAGGCCGCGCACGATCGAGACAGAGGCCTGGCTGCCGGCGTTGCCGCCGGTATCCATCAGCATCGGGATAAAGCCGGTCAGCACCACGGACGCGGCGAGCGCGTCCTCAAACGAATTGATGATGCTGCCCGTGAACGTCGCGGAAACCATCAGGATCAGCAGCCATGGGATGCGCTTTTTCCACGTGGCGAACACGCCCGTCTTCATGTACGGGCGGTCGGTCGGCGTGATAGCCGCCATGACTTCGATATCCTCGGTCGCCTCGTCCTGAATGACATCGATCGCGTCGTCGACGGTCACGATGCCGACCAGACGCTTTTCGTTGTCGACGACCGGAACGGCGAGGAAGTCGTACTTGCTGAACAGCGCGGCCACTTCTTCCTTGTCGGTCTGGGTGGAGACATAGATGATGTTCGTCTCCATAATGTTGCGGATGATCTCATCCTTCGGCGCAAGCAGCAGGTCCTTCACGGTCACGATGCCCTTGAGCATGCGGTGGCTGTCCGTGACGTAACAGGTGTAGACCGTCTCCTTCTCCACGCCGATGCGGCGGATGCGGTCGAAGGCCTGCTCCACCGTCATGTTGCGCTTTAAGTCCACGTACTCCATCGTCATGATGGAGCCGGCGCTGTCCTTCGGGTAATTGAGGATCTGGTTGATGGAGCGGCGCGTTTCGGCATCCGTATGGCGCAGGATGCGCTTGACGAGGTTGGCCGGCATCTCCTCAATGATGTCGACCATATCGTCAACGTACAGCTCGTTCACGACGTCGTGCAGTTCCTTTTCGCTGAACGCCTCGACCAGCACGCTCTGCTCGTCGGGGTCCATATACGAGAAGGATTCCGCCGCAAGCTCCTTCGGGAGCAGGCGGAAAACAAGCGCCATTTTTTCGCGCGGCAGATCTTCGAAGAGCTCCGCCACGTCGGCCGGGTTCATCTCCTTGAGGAGCGCCCCCAGCGCGGGAAATTCCTTTTGTTCCAACAGTTCTAAGATTTTCTCAAGCATGATTCGTCCGTCCTTTCTCTGCATTTTTTTGCAAAAATCGGCAAGCCGGACGATACGGTTTTTTGGAACCAGCCGGATGATTTTCGGCAAACGGCACAGTTGCGCTCAGGTCCGCGCGCGGCGGCCCATGCCGGCCGCGCAGCCGCAAAGGGCCTGACGATCCCGTTTACCGACAGTATAAAAACGGGTGAAGAAAATCCGCCCGTTTTCTATGGAAAGACGGCTGCGTCCGTTCTCGTGGAACCGCACCGCCGCTACTGCCAGCGTCCATTTTCTTCACTCCTTCTGCATCGTTATTTTCCGCGCAAACGCACGGTATACAGGCGCCGGACTTCTGGCGCCATCTTTTATAAACTTACCCTTTTTTCGCCCGGTTGTCAACCCCGAACGCGAAGACTTCTTCTCGATTTTACATTCCCTACAAAATCGCTCGCCATTTGTTCGGATTTGCTGTCTGCCGTGAAAACCGGCACCTTTCGTCCGCCCTTTCCGTCCTGTCTCCAACCGTTCGGGATGGCGCAAAAAAGCGCCTGCAGGCTGCAAAACCCACAGGCGCTTTGAAAAAATTTTCCACATAATAAAGCCCGAACGCATCCCCTCTCCGGAGCAGCGCGGACAGGCCGGAAACGGCGCGGAAGGCGGGCGGCTTCAGGCCGGTCTTACCGCTCCGACGTCGAATTGCGCTTTGAGATCGCTTCCCACAGGCCGTTCAGGTAAGCGGCGCCGAGCGCGCGGTCGTAGAGGCCGTAGCCGGCGCGGCCGGTCTCGCCCCAGATCATGCGGCCGTGGTCCGGACGGATGTAGCCGTTGAAGCCGTTCTTATACAGCGCATTCAGAATCGCATACATGTCGAGCGAGCCGCACTTGGACAGGTGCGCGCGCTCCTCAAAGCCGTTTTCGAGGACCGCGACGTTCCGCGCGTGCACGAAATGGATGCGGCCCATCGCCGCATACTTCGCCGCCATGTGGACGACGTCGTTCTGCGCGCTGCAGCCGAGCGAGCCGGTGCAGAGCGTCAGGCCGTTGTGCGGGTCGTCGACGATCTTCAAAAAGCGGTCGAGGTTCTTCTCGCAGGTGATGATGCGCGGCAGGCCGAAAATGCTCCAGCACGGGTCGTCCTCGTGAATCGCCATGTTCACGTCGCACGCCGCCGCCACCGGGATGATGCGCTGGAGGAAGTACGTGAGGTTTTCCCAGAGGTCCTCCTCGGTCATCGCGTTGTACTCGGCGACGACTTCCTTCAGCTCCTCGCGCGTGTAGCTCGCGTCCCAGCCCGGCAGCGTCAGGTCGCTGTCGCTCTCGAGCGGGTTCACGGCGTCGACCTGCTCCTTGTAGTAGACGAGACTCGTCGAGCCGTCGGGCAGGCGGTGGTCGAGCTGCGTGCGCGTCCAGTCAAAGACCGGCATGAAGTTGTAGCAGATGCAGCGGATGCCCGCCTCGGCCAGCCGGCGGATATTCTCGCAGTAATTCTCGATGTACCGCTCGCGCGTCGGCTTGCCGAGCTTGATGTCCTCGTGCACCGGCACGCTCTCGATCACCTCGAACAGAAGGCCCGCGTCCTCGACCTGCTTTTTCAGCGCCGCAATGCTCTCGCGGCTCCACACCTCGCCGACCGGCACGTCGTACACGGCGGTGACGATCGCCTCCATGCCCGGGATCTGCCGGATGTTTTCAAGCGTAACCTTATCGTCGCTGCCGTACCAGCGGAATGACATTTTCATGATCGGATCCATCCTCCCAAAACGAATCGTTATTTTGTTTATCGTAGCACACCGGCCGGCAAAACGCAAGGGCGCGCCCCCTTTCCGGCAGGATTTGCTGTAGAGCTACAATACAAATTGGACAGAGAGGAAGAGAGAAAAAAGTAGAAGG
>DSLFI04101__coassemble_946_pt1 | contig 11625 bp, 10 predicted proteins | sample DSLFI04101__metabat2_high_PE_040 | metagenome-assembled genome bin DSLFI04101
AGTTTTTCGTCAATGAAAAAATGGAAATGGATGGGGCGGAAGCGTTTTTGCAAGCGGGCGCAGGCGGGCACGGCAATAGCCGTTCAGAAAGTGCCCTGTATGTGCGCGAACGACTGCCTTTTTATAAAAGCCTGCTGCGGCGCACAAAAAAGTGACGTGGAATCACGCATCCCGCTCCGGCTCATCTGCTCGAATTTCGAACAAATCGTTGGGCGTGCAGTCGAAAATCCTGTCGTATCGGATAGACTTTGTTTTGTTATTGACCATATTGTTGAAATTCTGGTAGCTCATACCCAGCTGGATGTAAAGCCAGTATTTGGTTTTCTTCTTTTCCTGCAATAAATCCAGAACGCGCAGACGAATCACAGTACCATCTCCGTTATCTAATCTTTAAGTTAGATAATGCCAGAGACTATAAGTCGAAACATAGACAAATACATGAGATAGATTTTATAAAATGATACCGGGCTGTCTTGCGCGCTGTGTTCTGCTGTGATACGGTCGATATGCGAAAAAGCGCGAGGACGCGCCGCTTTTGCTGTATGCCGCAGCGCGAGGCAACCGAAGGCCGCACGGGGATTTCCCTGTGCGGTCTTTAAAAAATGAAAAAAGGAAAAGGTTATTGGTTGAATTCATGTATTATAAAATGAGAAATTCTAGGATATAATTTGGAGTAAATCCACGAATTATCATTGACATAGAGTCTGAAATTGTATATTATATGAATATAAAGAATGACTGCTGATTCAAAGAGCGGTCAAGGGATGAATGCGTTTTTGAAAGCCCAACGAAAATAATGCGAATTTGTGGACCGATAAACTAAAATTAAAAAAAATTAAAGCGGGGTGGAGAAGATGCAGAAGTAATCGAGGACAGGTATCAACAAGCCATAATGATTATAAAAAATACGATGATGAAAACGAATCATTTTGTCAGATTTTTGTGCATGGCTTTTGTGATTTCGGTTGTAGGGATAGCATGTCTTTCCGGATGTCGAGATTCCCATGAAGGTGAGGTTATGCCAGACTTACAACTGGAAATACAAAATAACGTAAATAATGCCGCTATAGCATCTATCGAGATCCTTGCGTGTGACCGTATGGACAGTAGAGGATATTTTGCCGGTGCTGAAGTGAAAGCTTCTTATGCAGAGGGAGCGGAAGATCAACCTCTGCTTAAGGGGGGAACTTATCGCACTTTTCTAGCTGGAACGTCTATCCAAGCGAGAAACGTTGACCCAATTTACTTGAAGTTTTCCTGTGTTATGGAGAACGGAGAAAAGATTTCATTGGGAAGCGTGGCGGTTTCCAAAGAAGAATGCTGGAGCGGAGAAGTGAAAAAATATGTTCTAACCGATACAGTAGTTCTTACACCTGCTGAATAGTAAAACAAAGGCCCTGGAGTTGTGAACCCGGGGCCATTGTTTTACATTGGGAATCGAGAAAACAGTGATGAACTTTTAACGGAAATGCCTACGTATACGGCTGCATTAAAAATAGAGTGTAACGCCCTTATCTGAGAGCGCATAAAATATTGCGGGTGGATTGCTTGCGTTTTGCGCGCGGCTGTGTTAGAATAAAGCATACGAAAAACGCTGTGACCGAACGAGTAACCCGGAACTGCGACCAAAAGAGAGCGGCGGCCGTCGGCTGAAAGCTGCCGCAGGGAGGCGCCGGGCGAAGTGCATTCGCGAGCGGATGCGGTGAGCCATGGGTGAGCCGCGTACGGCGGCGGCACGTTAAGCCGCTTTTGAGTGATAAACCGGAGTGGAACCGCGGATTTTATGCGCATATGCGTATTTTCGCCCCCGAGCGCCTTGTGCGTTCGGGGCTTTTTGTTTTCTCAAGGAGATGATCGATTGTTTTCGAAGCTGAAAGCGGAGCTGGACGCCGTGATGGAGCGCGACCCCGCCGCACGCAGCCGGGCTGAGGTGTACTTCCTCTACGCCGGCTTCAAGGCGGTGCGCGCCTACCGCAGGGCGAACTGGTTTTACCGCCACGATATGAAGTTTATCGCGCGCATGATCTCCCAGCGCGCGCGCCGGCGCACGGGCATCGAGATTCATCCCGGCGCGAAAATCGGGAAGAATCTGTTTATCGACCACGGCATGGGCGTCGTGATCGGCGAGACGACCGAGATCGGCGACAACTGCACGCTGTACCAGGGCGTCACGCTCGGCGGCACCGGCAAGGACCACGGCAAGCGCCACCCGACGCTCGGCGACAACGTGCTGATCGGCGCGGGCGCGAAGGTGCTCGGCCCGTTCCGCGTGGGCGACAACGCGCGCGTCGCGGCGGGCGCCGTCGTGCTCAACGAGGTGCCGGACGACGCAACGGCCGTCGGCGTTCCGGCGCGCGTCGTGCGCATCGGCGGCAAGCGCGTCAACAGCGCGCTCGACCAGATCCACGTCGTCGACCCGGTCGCGCAGGAGATGTGCCGCCTGCGCGTCGAGATCATGCACATGCACGAGGCGCTTGAAGAGAAAAATACGGAGGAATCCGAAGAATCATAAGGAAAGGACACGGTATCTGCCATGCAGCTTTACAACACACGCACCCAGAAAAAAGAGGAATTCATCCCGCACGAGGCCGGCAAGGTCAAAATGTACACCTGCGGCCCGACCGTTTACCACTTCGCCCACATCGGCAACCTGCGCACCTACATCATGGAGGACGTGCTCGAAAAGGCGCTGCGCTACCTCGGCTACGACGTGACGCGCGCGATGAACATCACGGACGTCGGCCACCTTTCGAGCGACGCCGACACCGGCGAGGACAAGATGCTCAAGGGCGCCCGCCGCGAGCACAAGACCGTCATGGAGATCGCGAGGTTCTACACCGACGCGTTCTTTGCCGACTGCGAGAAGCTCGGCATCAAAAAGCCCGAGATCGTCGTGCCGGCCACAAGCTGCATCGACACGTTCATCGAGATGGTCGAAAAGCTGATCGAAAAGGGCTTCGCCTACGTCGCGGGCGGCAACGTCTACTTCGATACCTCGAAGCTCGAGACGTACTACGTGTTCGGCAACATGGAGGAGGAAAGCCTCGCCGTCGGCGTGCGCGACAGCGTGGAGGAGGACGAGAACAAGCGCAACAAGAGCGACTTCGTGCTCTGGTTCACGAAGTCGAAGTTCGAAGACCAGGAGCTCAAGTGGGACTCCCCGTGGGGTATGGGCTACCCGGGCTGGCACATCGAGTGCAGCGGCATCAGCGTCAAGTACCTCGGCGAGTACCTCGACATCCACTGCGGCGGCATCGACAACGCGTTCCCGCACCACACGAACGAGATCGCGCAGAGCGAGGCGTACCTCGGCCACCCGTGGTGCAGATACTGGTTCCACGTTCTGCACCTCAACGACGCGCGCGGCAAGATGAGCAAGTCGAAGGGCGACTTCCTCACGGTCTCGTACCTCGAGGAAAAGGGCTACGAGCCGCTCGCGTACCGCATGTTCTGCCTGCAGTCGCACTACCGCAAGCCGCTGACCTTCACGTTTGAGAGCCTCGACAACACGGTGACGGCGTACCGCAAGCTCGTCGCGCGCATCGCCGCGCTGAAGGCGGACGGCGGACACGACGAGGCGGGCTGCGAAGCGCTGCGCGCGAAGTTCCGCCAGGCGCTCGAAAACGACGTGAACACCTCGCTCGCGCTGACCGCGCTGTACGACGTGCTCAAGGCGAAGCTCTCGGACGCCGACAAGCGCGCGCTGATCGGCGAGTTCGACGCCGTGCTTTCGCTCGGTCTGCTCGAGGCCGCCGAGCGCCTTGCCAAGGAGGCGGCCGGGAAAAAGACCGCGGTCCCGGAGGGCGTCACGGCCGAGGAAGCCGCGGAGATCGAAGCGCTGATTGAAAAGCGCGCCGCGGCGCGCAAGGCGAAGGACTGGGCGACGGCCGACGCGATCCGCGACACGCTCGCCGCGCGGCACGTCGTCGTGACCGATACGCCGCAGGGCATCACCTGGAGAATCGAAAAATAAACGGCATGGGGGAGCGCTCCGGCGGGGGCGCTCCCCTTTTCCGCGCCGCGCGGGAGGCGGCCCGCAGCGTATCGGTCGGAAAAAACAAAAAATCCGCATTGACATTCCGCTTTTTGTGGGATATAGTGGAGGTGTATCAACCGCACCATGGTGCGAAAACGGAGGCGTATTGAAATGAACAAGAGAGAACGCGTGATTACCGCTTTAAAGGGCGGCGAGCCGGACCGCGTGCCCGCGGGTTTCTGGTTCCACTTCGGCGGCGAGGCCGCGAAGGGACAGGGCGCGATCGACGCACACATCGACTACTTTAAAAAGTGCAACCTCGACATGATGAAGATCATGTGCGACAGCTATTTCGACTACCCGAACCCGCTGCAGGTCGAGAAGGCCGAGGACTGGTACAGGATCGAGCCGATGGGGCCGGACCACCCGTTTTTCCGCGAGCAGGTCGAGCGCACGCGCGCGATCGTCGAGGCCGTCGGTCAGGAGGCGCTCGTGCTGTACACGGTGTTCGCGCCGTTTTCCTCGATCCGCTTCGGCTACGGCGACGAGCTCGTGATGCGCACGATCCGCGAGGACCCGAAGGCCGTCTGCCACGCGCTCGACGTGATCGCCGAGGACAACAAGATGTTTGTCAAGGCGCTCTTTGAGGCCGGCGCGGACGGCATCTACTACAGCGTGCAGGGCGGCGAGAAGAACCGCTTCACGGTGGAGGAATACCGCAGGATGATCACGCCGTCCGACCGGGCGGTGCTCGACTACGCGAACACGCTCGGCGAGCTCAACATCCTGCACTGCTGCGGCTGGGCGGGCGACCGGAACAACATCGAGGTCTGGCAGGACTACGAGGCCGCCGCGGTGAACTGGGCCGTGTACGTCGAAAAGATGGGCATGCGCGAGGGCCGGGACTTTTTCCCGAACGTGAAGTGCGTGCTCGGCGGGCTCGACAACACGCCGGCCGGCGTGCTGTACAAGGGCACGGACGACGAGCTCAAGGCGGAGATCCGCCGCCTGTGCGCAAAGACCGGGCGCAGCGGCTTCATCCTCGGCGCAGACTGCTCGATCCAGTCCGACACGCCGTACGAGCGCATCCGCCTCGCGACCGAATACAGGTGAAATTCTCCCGTGCAGCGCGTCCTGCACGGGATTTTTCTGCGGTAAACGATTCGTAGAGTGCGAAACGGGGGAAATCGACGGGCGATCGGTTGCAAACCGGCGGGCCGGCGGCTAGAATAGAGGGCAGGAGGTGTCGGTTTATGGATGCTGAAAAATTCGGCGCGTTCATCGCAGCGGCGCGGAAGGAGAAGAATATGACGCAGAAGGCGCTGGCCGGGAAGCTGCACGTCACGGATAAGGCCGTCAGCCGCTGGGAGCGCGGGCTCGGCTTTCCGGATATCCACACGATCGAGCCGCTCGCCGAGGCGCTCGGGGTCAGCCTTCTGGAGCTGCTCCACGCCGAGCGGGAGACGGCGGCGCCGGACGCCGGGGCCGACCGCGCGGCGGCGGATGCGGTCGGCTTCTTCAAGGCGGCGTACGGCCGCCGCCTGCACCGCCCGGATTACGAAAAGGCCGTGCTGCGGGCGATCCAGGTCATCGCGGTGATCTTCATGCTGGGCTGCGTGTTCATACGCAACCAGATGCACATGCGCGTGCCGCTCTGGTACACCGTCGCGGGCGGCGCCGTGCTCGTGCCGCTTGTGATTTCCTACGTCGTGCTCCGGCGCCGGAACGAAAAGGACGCGTGAACGGGCCGCACAGGGCTTGCAGCCGCTCCCGCGCAGCGGTATAATAAAGGGGAAGCATTGCCCGCCGACGGGGCCGGACCGGGCCTGTGGGCGGAGACAGAACCGAGGGAGTGGCTGCATTGAAAACATGCGAGGTTTTCCCCGCGAACACGCTGGGGGAGTACAAATTCGTCGTGATCCTTTCGCACATGGACGGCAAATACCTGCTGAGCCGCCACCGGGCGCGCACGACATGGGAGACGCAGGGCGGGCACATCGCCCCCGCGCTGTTCGCCTATGAGGCGGAGCAGAGGGCGTGAAAGGCGAACGGCCTGCCGCATTCGAGCGGCGGGCCGTTTTTAATATCTCAAAAACTTTTTTCCAGCAATTCCATAACTGCCCCGGTGCAGAATTTCGTCAGAAAACGACGGAAAGGGCTGCGGGGGAAAGACGCGTCAGCGCCGCGCGTCGACGGTCCAGCGGCCGGTGATCCTGCCGTTTTCCGCGACGAGCGCCGCGCTGTACAGCGATGTCGTCGGGCAGATGTGCGTCGGGAGCACGTAGAAGACGGCGCCGATCGCCGGGCGCTCGGCTTCGTGGCCGGGCAGCATGCGGTACGTCCAGTGTTCCTCGCTCTGGAAAAGCGCTTCGGCGTTTTCAAGGCCGACGACAACGCCGCGCGCGCCGGCGGGGTCGCTCGCGATGCCCTTGCAGCCGAGGTCGAGCGTGAAAACGCCGTCGGCGGGGTGGCTGACGACGCGCGTCAGCACGGCGGCCGCCGGGGTAAAGGGCAGGTCGGGGTAGCCCGCGCTGTAGCCGGCATCCCAGAGGAACACCGTGCCCGGCGAGAGAAAGACGTCCGGGTTGGCGGCGTGGCAGGGGAAGGACGGGCTGCCGCCCGCGATGATTGCCGGGATCTCGACGCCGTCGGCCTCGAGGCGGTCGAGCGCGTCGGCGATGGCGGCGACCATTTCGGTGACCTCGGCCTCGCGCTCGAGCAGGTCGGCCGTGTGCACATGCCCGTCGTAGCAGTGCAGGCCGCTGAAATGGAGCGCCTGCAGCGGGCCGATGGCGCGGGTGAAATCGTACAGCCGGGCGGTCTCGACGCCGGTGCGGTTCATGCCCATGTTGACGTCGACGAAGAAGCCGAACGAAGCGCCGCGGCGCGCGGCCTCGCCGTCGAGCGCAAGGAGGCAGGCGCGGTCGTCGGCGAGCGCGTAGAACTGCGCCTGCGGGTATTGCAGCACGAGCGACACGAAGGCCGCGGCTGCCGGGCCGACGAGCGGATAGGCGAGCAGGATGTGCTCGGCCCCGGCCTGCGCCGTCATCTCGGCCTCGGCGAGCGTCGCGCACTTGAAGCGGCGGATGCCCATTTCCATCTGCATCTCGAGCATCGCGCGCATCTTGTGCGACTTCACATGCGGCCAAAGGCGCGCCGCGCCGCCCGCGATCTCGATCGTGCGCCGCGTATTTTCGCGGATTTTGTCGGCGTAGTAGATCAGCGCGGGGGAAAGGATCTCGTTTTCATTTTCAATTCGGTATTGTTCAGCCTGCATGGCACGGCCTCCTCACAGCGTTTGCCCCAAGTATACGCTGCAGGCCCCGCCGTGTCAAGCCGCCGTTTTTCCCTGCGCGTCCCTTGACTTTTCGGTTTGTATCCAGTATAGTGAAATGGAATTCGGATACAGTGCGGGGAGGCGGTTGCATGGCGGTTCTGATACGCGGCGCGGAGATTTTCGACGGCGGGGGCGGCGCGCCGTTTTTCGGCGACGTCCTCGTGCGCGGGGAAAAGATCGAGGCGGTCGGCCCGCATCTGCCGGCGCCGCCGGATGCGGAGGTCCTTGACGCGAAGGGGCGGATGCTCTGCCCCGGCTTCATCGACATCCACCGCCACGCCGACGTGCAGCCGCTCCTTGGCTGGGACGCGCAGGCCGAGCTGCGGCAGGGCATCACGACGTCGGTTTCCGGCAACTGCGGCATCTCGCTGACGCCGTCCGCCGCGCCGTATCGCGCGGAGCAGCGCGCATTTTCGGCCGCGGTGCTCGGCCCGGTGCCGGCGGACGCGCCCGACACGTACCGCAGCTATGCGGAGCGGCTCGGGAAAGCCGCGCTGCCGCTCGACTTCGCGGCGATGATCGGCACCGGCGCGGTGCGCATCAGCCTCAAGGGCTTTTCGCCCGCGCCGTTCACGGCGGCGGAGCTTGAAAGGGCCGCGGCCTGCGTGGAGGAGGCGCTCGCGCTCGGCGCGCCCGGCGTTTCCTGCGGCATCATGTACATGCCCGAATGCTTCAACAGCTTTGCGGAGTACGCTGCGATGCTGCGCCCGCTCGGCCGGTACGGCCGCCCGCTCACGGCGCACATCCGCGGCGAAGGCGACGGCCTTGTCGAGAGCGTCGAGGAGGTCATCCGCATCGCCGAAGCCGTCGGCTGCCCGCTCGAGATCAGCCACTTCAAGTCCTGCGGCATGCAGAACTGGGGGCGGGAGATCTACCGCGCGATCGACCGCATCGAGGCGGCGCGCGCCCGCGGGCTCGACGTGACCTGCGACTTTTACCCCTACTGCGGCGGCTCGACGATGCTCACGACGATGCTGCCGCCGGCGCTTTGCGCGGACGGTGTGGACGCGGCCTGCGCCCGGCTCGGCACGGCCGCGGGCGTGGAGGAATTCCGCCGCGCGGTGCGGAAAACGTACCCGGGCTGGGACAACTACGCCGTTTCGCTCGGCTGGGACCGCATTCTGGTCGGCACGGCCGTGCTGCCTGAAAACCGGCGCTTCCTCGGCCTTTCCGTCGCGGAGGGCGCGCGGCGGTTCGGCTTCCCGGACGCCGAGGCGCTCGCCGCGCACCTGATGCACACCGAGGGCGGCGGCTGCGGGATCATCAACCTGAGCATGGACCAGGCGGACGTCGACGCGGTGGCGCGGCTGCCGTATTCGATGCTGATCTCCGACGCGCTGTATGCCGCGACGGATACGCCGCACCCGCGGCTGCTCGGCGCGTTCCCGCGCTTTCTGCGCGCGTATGCGTTCGAGCGGGGCGTCGTCACGCCGCAGGCGGCCGTGCGGAAGATGACGGCGCTGCCGGCTGAGCGGTTCAGCTTTTCGGACCGCGGGCGCATCGCGCCCGGCTGCCGCGCGGACCTGCTGCTCTTTGACCCGCGCGCGTTCACGGACAACGCGGATTTCTCGGGGCAGAGCGATTTCGCCTCCGGCCTTTCGCTCAGCCTGATCGCCGGCGAGGCCGTCGTGCGCGAAGACAAACTGACGGGAAAACGCCCCGGGCGCTGGCTTGGGGCGCGCAAATAAAACGACAACCGTTTGAAAAATATTTGTGCCTTTGCCGCGACGAGGAAAGCGGCAATCGGCTTCGCCGACCGGCACAAAAAAATAAGGAAGGATGATTTTCATGCAGATCGAAAAGAAACTCGAAGAACTCGGCCTCCAGCTTCCGCCGCCGCCCCCGCGCGGCGGGCTGTACAAGTCCTGCAAGCCGTTCGGCGCGAACCTCGCGTACGTTTCGGGCTGCGGCTGCGTCATCGACGCGCCGGTCGAGGGCAAGCTCGGCGTCGACTTCACGCTCGAGGAGGGCCAGCGCTATGCGCGCGACGCGATGCTCAACGTGCTTTCGGTGCTGAAGGCGGAGATCGGCGATCTCGACCGCGTCAAGAGCTGCGTCAAGATCCTCGTTTTCGTCGCGAGCGCGAACGACTTTTACAGCCAGCCCGCCGTCGCGAACGGCGCGACCGCGCTGCTCGGCGAGCTTTTCGGCGAGGAGATCGGCATCCCCTCGCGTTCGGCCATCGGCGTCAACGTGCTGCCCGGCAATCTCCCGGTGGAGATCGAGGCCATGTTTGAGCTGAAGGACTGAGCGCCGCTTCGAACAGACTGAAAAATCCCGCAGAGCCTTAAACAGCACCCCATCTGTTAGATAGTATATCACACTGTCTAACAAATGGGGTGCTGTTCATGCAGGCTGCCCGCGGGGCTTTTGTGCAGATCAGTTGCTGAAGGTCGCGTCGGCCAGGTAGACGTAGCCTGTGGAGCGCAGCGAGTCGAAGCTGCCCTCGACCTCGATGCGCACGGTCTGCGCGCCGTCGATGACGAGGCTCATGTCGGTCGCGCCGCTGTCGCGCGTGAGGGTGGAGACCTCATACTGCAGGCTGCCGTCCACATAGACGCGCACCGTCGCGGAGAAGCCCTCCGCGCTGTCGCCCTCGACGACCCAGGTGCCGCTCAGCAGGCGGTACTGGCCGCCCGGGGCGTACTCGGTTTCGACGGAGGTCTGGATGACCGGGTAGAGCGCGAAGCTCAGGCCGTTGCCGTAGCTGTTGCCGGCGGCGTCGGCCGCGGTCCAGCCGGAGTCGCAGTCCGTGCCGCCGCTCGGCGAAAGGTCGGTCAGCAGCACCGGGAACATCGCCTCGTACTCGTCGATGCGCGCGGCGATGTCCGCGTCGTCGCCGAGCAGGTCGTAAGCGCCCTCGAGCGTCGAGACGGCGGATTCGTAATCGCCGTTGTCGGCATAGCCGGCGGCCTCGTCCAGCACGGCCTCCTTATACTGCTGCCGGTAGGTCTCGATCTGCTCGGTCAGGCGGTCGTCCTCGCGCGTCGCGTCCTCGAGCAGCTGGATCGCGCCGGCGTAGTCGCCCTCGTCGGCGAAGCCCTGCGCGGTCTTGAGCAGGCCCTCCACGTAGTCGTCCAGCTCGGCCGCCTGCAGCTCCTCGAGCTTTGCGGCGATGTCCGGGTCGTCGCCGAGCACGTCGCTGCTGTTCAGCAGCACGGCCTGCGCGCCGCGGTAGTCCTTGCTGTCCGCGAGCGATTGCGCCTCCTCGAGCACCTGCTCCTTATAGGCGGCGCGCACGGCTTCGATCCGCGCCTGCGCCGCCTCGTAATTCGTGTCGTCCTCGATCACTTCGCCGTAGCGGCTGATGGCCCCGGCCGCTTCGCCGCTCTCCTCGAGGTACTGCGCTTCGTTGAACGCATCCTTGGAGGTGTTCAGCGCCTCGATGCGGTCGACGGCGGTGTCCAGGTTGCTGTCGGGGAACAGGCGGCGCAGGCGGTCGAGCAGCTCGTAGGCGGTCGTGTAATCGGTTTCGCCGTTGTTGTAGCGCTCGACGACCGTTTCCGCGTAGGTCTGCATCTCGTCGGCCGTGCCGCGCAGCTCCTCTTCGGAAAGCTGCGGCAGGATCTGCGTCACGGCGGCGTAGTCGTTCTCTTCGAGCGCGCGGGTCAGCCGCTGCATCGGCGCGTTGAACCACACGGCGATGCCGACGACCGTCGCGATCACGGCCACGGCGATCGGCAGCGCGATCCAGAGCCATTTCAGCAAGCGCTTTTTGCGCGGCTTGTCCTCGTCGTATTCCTCGTAAACGTAGTCGTCCCCGTAGGGGATGGGCTCGTTCTCCTGCGGCATGAGGCTGTAGCCCTCCCGGTAAACGGGCGGCTGGGGTTCGGGAAGCTGCTCGCCGGAGGAGAGCTCCTCCGGAAACGCGTCTTCCGGCGTATCCTCCGCGGCGGGCTCGCCGTCCTGTGCGGATGCTTCGTCCTCGCCGGGCGCGGGTTCCGCTTCGCCGTCGGCTTCGGGGGCGGCTTCCGCATTGATCGCGGTTTCCGCTTCGGCTGCGGGCGCGTCGCCTTCATCGCCTCCGGCCTTCACTTCGGCCGGCGCCGCGTCTTCCGGCGCGGCAGTATCGACTGCATCGGCCGCGGCGCGCACGGCGTCGGGCAGGACGACCGGGCTGCCGCAGACGTCGCATTTCGTCGCGCCTTCCGGCAGCGTGGAACCGCAGTATATGCAAAACATAGGCTGACCTCCTTCTGGGTTGATTGCTTTAAGAATACAATATTCCGCAGAATCTGTCAAATTCTTTCCCTGAAAAATGCAGGCGCGCCGCAGAAAAAACGCATCTGCGGCGCGCTTATTTTCAGAAATT
>DSLFI04101__coassemble_1020_pt1 | contig 11153 bp, 9 predicted proteins | sample DSLFI04101__metabat2_high_PE_040 | metagenome-assembled genome bin DSLFI04101
CGATCATCCGCATCAACAGCCAGTCCGGCAAGGGCGGCGCGGCGTTTGTGATGCACCGGCATTTCGGCTACATCCTCCCGAAGCAGATGCACGCGGAGTTCGGGGCCGTCGTGCAGGCGGTCTGCGACCGCGAGGGCCGCGAGCTCAAGGCCGAGGAGATCTTCCGCATTTTCCAGCGCGAATACCTCTTTGTGCACGCCCCGTACGACCTGAAGCGGTACCGCCTGTTCGAGGAAAACGAAAAGCTGGACCGCGTCGTCGTTTACTTTGACGGCGTGCTCTCCGCAGACGGGCGCGACATGCAGCTTTCCGGCCGCGGCAACGGCCCGATCGACGCGTTCTTCAACGCGCTGAGCGCCGTCGGCATCACGGGCTACCGGTTTGTCTCCTACAGCGAGCATGCGGTCTCGACCGGCGCGGATTCGCAGGCCGTCTCCTATATCGAGCTGAGCTGCGGCGACGAAACGGTTTTCGGCGTCGGCCTCGACCACAACATCTCCCTGTCGTCGATCAAAGGCATCCTCTGCGCCATCAACCGCTTCAAGCGCCGCGCAGAGAAAACAAAAAAGCAGAAAGAATAAAAGCAGTCCGCCGGGCTTCATGCCGGGCGGACTGCTTTTGCGTCTTCTCTTTTTCTGCGCCGCCGCAGGAGCCATTTGGCGGCGGGCTTTTCGATCAGGTACGTCGCGAGCGCGGCGACGACGAGGGAAGCGACCCAGAACAGCACCGTGTACTGCACCTGCCAGGCGAAGTGCCACGGCGCGCCGTTGGCCGACTGCGGCCACGCGTAGGCGTCCGCCGGCGCGTCGGGGTAGGGCGGCAGATGCCAGGCCTTGCACTGCAGCAGGATCGTCGTGTGCCAGATGTACAGGTTGTACGAGATCAGCGCGATGAAGCCGGCGGCGCGGTTTGCAAAGAGCCATTGCACCGCGCGGAAAGAAAGGCCGAGCGACAGGATGAACACGCTGATGAACGCCGAAAACAGGAAGCGGTAGTCGACCTGCCAGCGCTGGATGGCCGCCGCGCGGTCGAGCCCGTCGTGCAGCATGCAGACGATGGCGGCGAAGGAGACCGCGCAGAGCAGCGTCGCGGCGAGCGGCGTGCGCGCCGGGAGCCTCCGCCGGACGCTGTGCAGGCGGCACCAGACGATTGCCGCGAGCATGCCGTTTGCGTATACGCCGAGCATGGCCGGGAGCTGGTTGATGTGCAGCGGGTCGGCGCCGCCGCCGGGCGTGCGCGCAAACAGCGCGATGTAGAGCTGCGCCAGCGCGGAGAGCACGGCCCAGCACTGCAGCGGGAAGCGCCGGAACAGGCGGGCGAGCAGCGGGAAAATCAGGTAAAACTGCACCTCGACGCTGAGCGTCCAGAGCACGCCGGGGAACTTCGTGCCGATGTAGCTCTGCGGCCACAGGGTGTGCGTGCAGGTCAGGTGTGCGAAAAGATCCAGCAGGTAATCGCCGAACCGGGCGTACTGCGCGGGCCGCACGAGAAACAGCAGGCTGACGAGCAGGCAGAAGTAATAGGAGGGCAGGATGCGCGCCGCGCGCTTTCGGAAAAAGAGGCCGGGCGCGTCCGGCTCGCGCGCGAGCGGGTCGGCCATCTGCCGCGCGTAGGGGAGGAACAGGCAAAAGCCGGAGAGCAGGAGCAGCACGTCGACGAACATGTATCCGGTGCGCGGCACCCATGTCAGGCTGAAATCCCGCACGCCGAACGGCTGCAGCAGATCGTGCGGGATCAGGTTCTGCAGCCAGGACTGCTGCCACAGGTGAAAGCCCATGACGATCAGGATCGCATAGGCGCGCACGCCGTCCAGCACGGCGATGCGCTCGCTTTTGTCTCTCATCTCAAAATCCCCTCCGGCAAAAAAGCCCCGCGGGGCTTTGCGTCAGATCGTTATGATTTTTGTGGCGGTGTTTTCCACAAAGCGCCGGTCGTGCTCGACGAAGACGATCGTCGGCGCGGCGCTGCAGAGCAGCTCCTCGAGCTGCATGCGGGAGATCACGTCGATAAAGTTGAGCGGCTCGTCCCAGACGAGCAGGTGCGCCTTTTCGCAGAGGCTTTTCGCAATCAGCACCTTTTTCTTCTGGCCCTCGGAGAAATCCTCCATCCGCTTTTCAAACTGTGCGCGCTGGAATTCGAGCTTGCGCAGAATCGCCTTGAACAGGCTTTCGTCGAGCCCGTTGGCCGTGCAGAAATCCCGCAGGCCGCCGCAAAGCCCCTCCGTGCTTTGCGGAATGTACGAGACGATCAGGCCGCTCGCCGTCTCGAGCGTGCCGGTGTGGGGGATATCCTCGCCGCAGAGCAGCTTCAGGATGCTCGACTTGCCGCAGCCGTTGCGCCCCTGCAGCGCGACGCGCTCGCCGCGCCGGATCTCGAAGCGGAGCGGCCCGAAAACCGGACCGCCGCCGTAGTCGACGCAGAGGTCCCGCGCCTCGACGAGCAGATCCTTCGGGTGGCGGAGCGTCGCGACCGTAAGCTTCGTGTCGGCGGCTTCGATGTTCTTCAGCAGCGCGCTTTTTTCCTCAAGTGCGTCGCTGCGCCGCGATTCGATCGATTTGGCGCGCTTCATCATTTTAGCCGCCTTGTGTCCGACGAAGCCGCGGTCGTAGGCGCCTTTTTTGCTCTGCTCCTTCCGGTCGGACCAGCCTTCCGTCCGTCTGGCCGCGGCCTCCAGCCGCTTGACGTCCTTTTTCAGCTTTTCGTTCTGCTGCAGCTCGAATTGATCCTCGAGGTCCTTTTCGTGCTGCCAGGTCGTAAAATTGCCGCGCATGACCGTGATGTCGGCGCGGTTGATCGAAAGCACGTGGTCGACGACCGCGTCGAGAAACGCGCGGTCGTGGCTGACGAGGATGAAGCCGCGCTTCGTTTTGAGGTAGCGGGCGAGCGTGTCGCGCGCCGCCGTGTCGAGGTGGTTCGTCGGCTCGTCAATCAAAAGAAAGCTGTTTTCGCGGATGAACAGGATCGCGAGCAGCACCTTGGTGCGTTCGCCCCAGCTCAGCGTCGAATAGGGGCGGTAGAGCGCGCCCTCGTCCACCTCGAGCAGGTTCAGCTCGCGCGAGAGGCGCCACAGTTCAAAATCCGGATCGATCGCCTCCGCGATTTCCAGCGGCGTGTCGTCCGGGTTTTTGACTTCAAACGGGAAATACTCGAACTGCACGGAGGCGGAAATGCTGCCGCTGTAGTCGTATTTCCCGCGCAGTAAATTCAAAAAAGTCGTTTTTCCTCTGCCGTTGCGGCCGATAAATCCGCACCGCCAGTCCGTGTCGAGGGCAAAGGAGACGTTTTCAAAAACATTGTCGAAGCTGCCCTCGTAGCCGAAGGTCAGGTTCGAAACCTGTATCAAAGACATGATGATCACCGTATTCCTTCCGAGCCTTTACAGCGAATACGGCGCGATGCAAAGGCTCAATAGCCGAATACACCTTCGATGGATTCGTCGTTTTCAATCCAGTCCCGAACATCGATCTTCCTGTACTGGTCGTGGTCGTCGCGGACGACCACCTGCCGGATGCCGGCGTTGATGACCATGCGCTTGCACATGGAGCAGCACAGCGCATTGCGGACGTACTCGCCGGTGTCGACCTCCTTGCCGACCAGGTAAAGCGTCGAGTCGATCATCTTGTCGCGCGGCGCGCTGATGATCGCGTTCGCCTCGGCGTGCACGCTGCGGCACAGCTCATAGCGTTCGCCGCGCGGGATGTGCAGCTCCTGCCGCACGCAGGTGCCGAGATCCGTGCAGTTTTTCCGGCCGCGGGGCGCACCCACGTAGCCGGTGGAGATCACCTCGTCGTTTTTCACGATCACAGCGCCGTAGTGACGTCGAAGGCATGTGCAGCGCTGCGAGACGGTCTCCGCCAGGTCAAGATAGTAGTTCGTCTTATCTCTTCTGTGGACATCAGTCCGCATATGAGGACACCTCGCTTCATAACATATTGCACCCATTATAGCGGATTTTCCCGGGAACCGCAACAGGAAAATGCGCGCGCGGCGCGAAAATAAGCGGAAAACATCGGCTTTACAATCTTACAGTCAGATGGTACAATAATACCGTATCATTTTCCGGTATGGGCAGGACGCCGTCCGGCGCGCCGCCCGCCCGAAAAATATCCTGTTCCGGAGGTTCCGATGCACGGTGATTTTCTCGGCGGCGCCGCAGCGCTGCTTTACTTTCTGGCCTTTCAGGTCTGCGGCGTGCTGCTTGCCGCGTGTTTTTTCAAAAATGAGCGGCGCTGGGTGCAGGCGGTTCTCGGCAGCGCGGCCGGCAGCGTGCTTCTGATGTGGCTGCCCGCGCTCTGGGCGTTTGCATTCGGCTTTTCGCTCGCGGCGCACCTTCTGGCGCTCGCGCTTCTGCTGCTTCTGACGGCGCTCGCGCTCTGGCGGCGGCGCCCGGCGCTGTGCGTGCCGAAAAAGACGGCGGCCGCCTTTTTCCGGACGGAGCGCACGCTGCTCGTGCCCGCCCTGCTCTGGCTCGTCTTTGCGGGCCTGCTGCTGCACAGCTTCCGGTATCAGGACGGCGAGATCTGGTCCAGCCAGTGCACCTACGGCGACATGAGCATGCACCTCGGCTTCATCACGAGCATCGCGGAGCAGGGGACCTTTCCGCCGATGTATTCGATCCTGCCCGGCGTGAAGCTCTCGTATCCGTTCCTGTCCGACAGCATCTCCTCAAGCCTTTACCTGCTCGGCGCGCCTTTACAGTTCGCGTATTTCCTGCCGATGCTGTTTGCGGCGGCGCAGGTCTTTTTCGGCGCGTGGCTCTTTCTCTGCCGCTTCCTGCGCGATAAGGCCAAGTCGGTTCTGGCGATGGCGCTGTTTTTCCTGAACGGCGGCTTCGGCTTCGCCTATTTCCTGACGGGCCTCGGGGAGAACAGCGAGAACTTCACGCGCATTTTCACGGCTTTCTATGAGACGCCGACCAACCTCGTCGACGAGAACGTGCGCTGGGTCAATGTGATCGTCGACATGATGCTCCCGCAGCGCGCGACGCTTTTCGGCTGGGCGCTGCTGTTCCCGCTGCTCTACGTGCTGTACCGCGCGGTCTACGAGCGCTGCCCGGCCTATTTTGTGCCGGCCGGCATTTTTGCCGGGGCCATGGTCATGATCCACACGCATTCGTTCCTCGCGCTCGGGCTGATCTGCGGCGTCTGGCTCTGCTTTGCGCTCTGCCGCGCGGTGTTCCCGAAGGATTCCGGCAAAGTGCTGTGCGCGGCAAAGGGCGCGGCCGCCGTGCTGGTCGTTCTGCCCGTTCTGATCCAATTCCTCGTGCCCGCGGTGATCCCGCGGGATTCCGCGCTGCTTTTCGTGCCGGTCGCCGCGGCGGCCCTCCTGTTCCTCGGCGCGCTGGCGGCGCTGCTCGTCCGCGCGTTTCGCTGCGGGCTCGGCGGCGCGGTCCTCCGCACCTGGGGCGTCTTTCTCGCGATCGTCCTGGTGCTCGCCGTGCCGCAGCTTCTGACGTGGACCTTCACGCAGGCGAGCGCGGAGTCCTTCGTGCGCGGCTGGTTCAACTGGGGCAATCTGACGGACGGCTATATCTGGTTCTACCTCGTCAATCTCGGCGCCGCCGCGCTGTTCATCCTGCCCGCGCTGTTTTCCGCGCCGCGGCGCAGCTTTTCGGTCGCCGCGCCGGCGGTCGTGATCTGGTTCATCTGTGAATTCGTCGTGTTCCAGCCGAACACGTACGACAACAACAAGCTGCTTTACGCCGCGTATTTCCTGCTCTGCGCCGTGACGGCCTCGTACCTCGTCGACCTGTACCGCAGGCTGCGGGGGCTGCCCGGGCGGCGCGCGCTCGCCGGCGTGTTCCTCGTGTTCTGCACGGTTTCGGCGGTCCTGACAGTCGCGCGCGAAAGCGTCGCCGGCTACTGCCTCTACGGGAAGGACCAGCTTGCGGTTGCCGCGTATGTGCAGGAGAACACGGAGCCGGAGGACACGATTCTGACCGACATGCGCCACAACAACGAGATTGCCGCGCTGACCGGCCGCAACATCGTCTGCGGCTCGTCGAGCTACGTCTATTTCCACGGCCTTGACTACACGCAGCGGCAGGAGGACATGCAGAAGATGTTCCAGAACCCCGGCGACAACCTGCTGCTCTTCAAGACGTACAGCGTCGATTACGTGATGGTTTCCGCTTACGAAACCGGGAATTTCAGCGCGGATGAAGCGGCGCTTTCAAAGTATTTCACCTGCGTGTACGATGAAAACGGCATCCGCCTCTATAAGGTGCCGGCGCTTTGAGCCGGCGCGCCCGCGCGGATTGCACGCTGAAGAAACTTCCGTGTGCGGGGCGGACGGTTCTGCCGATACGCAGCCGAGCGGCCTTTGCGGTCCAAACAACCGTCTGCGGCGGAAGATTATTTGGGAGATTTTAGATTATGCAGAAACTTTCCGATATTACAACGATCCGGGCTGTCCTCGAGAAAAACGGCTTCCATTTTTCCAAGGCGCTCGGGCAGAATTTCCTCATTAACCCGTCGGTCTGCCCGCGCATGGCGGCGCTGAGCGGCGCGGCGGACTGCGCCGGCGCCGTCGAGGTCGGCCCGGGCATCGGCGTCCTGACCTGGGAGCTTTCCAAGGTCGCCAAGAAGGTCGTCTCGATCGAGCTGGACAAGCGGCTGCTGCCGGTGCTCGATGAAACGCTCGCGGACTGCGACAATGTGAAGATCCTGAACGCCGACGTGATGAAGCTCGACCTGCGCCGGATGATCGAGGAGGAATTCCCCGGCGGGGAGGTCGCGGTCTGCGCGAACCTGCCGTATTACATCACCTCGCCGGTCATCATGCGCCTGCTCGAGGAGCGTTTGCCGGTCACGTCGATCACGGTCATGGTGCAGAAGGAGGCGGCGGAGCGCCTGTGCGCGCATCCGGGCGAGCGGGCCTGCGGCGCGGTGAGCGCGGCGGTCTGGTATTATGCGGAGCCGGAGATCCTTTTTCAGGTCAGCCGCGGCAGCTTCATGCCGGCGCCGAACGTCGACTCCGCCGTGATCCGCCTGCGCATCCGCAGGACGCCGCCGGTCGAGGTCGCGGACGAGCCGTTCTTTTTCCGCGTCGTCCGCGCTGCGTTTGCACAGCGCCGGAAAACGGCCGTCAATTCGATCGCAAACACGCTGGGCCGGAGCAAGCAGGCAGTCGCCGCAGCGTTCGACGCGGCGGGCGTGCCGCAGAACGCGCGCGCCGAGGCGCTGACGCTCGAGGACTTCGCGGCGCTTACAGCCGGTCTGCTGCAGGAAAAGTAAAGGAAGCGTCCGGTTTCGGCCGGATACAATCGCCGTCCGTGCGGCGGCAGGGAAAAGAGGGAGAAAATGGACAGGAAAACACTCCGCCAGATCGACAAGGCGGTTTACATCGCTCTGGTCGTGCTCGCCGCGGCGGCGATCCTCATCGCGATGATCACGGGGCCGCTCGGCATGGATGAGATCTCGATCGGCGCGTCGGTCTGCGCCTGCCTGATCGCGGTGGCGATCCTCCGGCATACGCTGCGCGTGTTCCGGCCGGCGGACAGGGAATAATTCAGCTTGAAGCCCGGCGGCCCGGCTGCTCTGCGGCGCGCTTTTGCGTTTGGACCGGCGGGAATAAATAAAGAACAAAATTGAGGAATGATTCAAATGACAACACAACAGGAAGCCATGAACCCTGAAATTGCCCGCAAGCTGCTGCAGGTGGGCGAAGCGTTTCGCATTCCGGGCCCATTCTTCTCGTATGAGGAGATCAAGATGGGCAACGTCAACCACACCTACAAGGTGAATTACATCCGCGACGACGGCTCGGGCATGGCGCAGATCAAATCGTATCTCGTGCAGCGCGTCAACACCTACGCGTTCCAGGATCCGGTGGCGCTGATGTCCAACATCGACAAGGTGACGGAGTACATCCACCACAAGTTCCCCGAAACCAAATGCCTGCACTTCCACCACACGGCGGAGCGGAGCAACTACCTGATGGATCAGGACGGCTTCTGGCGGTTGAGCAACTACGTGCCGTCGGTCACCTTCAACAGCTGCGACGACCTCAACGTGGTGCGCAGCGCGGGTGAGGCGTTCGGCGATTTCCAGATGATGCTGTCGGATTTCGATGCCGGCGCGCTGTACTACACGATCCCGGACTTCCACAACACGCGCAAGCGGTATGAGAAGCTGAAAGCGGATAGGACGGCGGACCCCTGCGGCCGCGTGGCCGAAGTCAGGGCGGAGCTCGACTGGCTGCTCTCGGCCGAGGATGAGGCGTGCAGGCTGACGGACATGCAGGAGCAGGGCGAGCTGCCGCTGCGCGTGACGCACAACGACACGAAGATCAACAACGTGCTGTTCGACGAGGCGACGCACCAGCCGCTCGTCGTCATCGACCTCGACACCGTAATGCCCGGTCTGGTCGGGCACGACTTCGGCGATGCGATCCGCTTTGCGGCGAACTTCGTCGAGGAGGACTGCCCGCAGGCGGAGAAGGCCGGCGTAAACCTCAATGTTTTCTGGGCGTTTGCCGAGGGCTTCCTGAAGAAGACGGCGGCGACGCTGACCGAGGCCGAGGTGGCGACGCTCGGGAACAGCTGCTTCACGCTGGCGTGCGAGCTGGCCACGCGGTTCCTGGACGACTACATCGTGGGCGACAAGTATTTCAAGATCAGGTCGCCGCAGCACAATCTGGAGCGCACCCGCTGCCAGATTGCGCTCGCCAAGGACATGCAGGTGAAGTTGGACGCGATGAACGCCATTGTGCGCGACTGCTGGGTGCGGTACAGAGGCTGGTAATTTCTGTATGCCAATGCGGCGCCGCGTGCCACAACAGAGCGAGGAATAAAGAATCTGCAAAATAAAGCGCGTGGAGGAACACCGGAAAGGTTCCTCCACGCGCTTTTGGCGTTTTTTCAGATCACGTCGAAATGCTTCAGGCCGTTGTACACGCCGTCCGCGTCGACGTGCGTCGTTATGTAGCGGGCGGCCGCTTTGGCTTCAGGGCACGCGTTGCCCATCGCGACGCCGATGCCGGCGTACCGCAGCATGTCGACGTCGTTCTTGCCGTCGCCGAAGACGAGAATCTCCTCGGGCTTCAGGCCGTAATGCGCGGCGAGCCGGCGGATGCCGACATGCTTTCCGCCGTTTTCGGGGATCACGTCGTGGCAGTAGCTGGCGGCGTTCGTGATGCGGACGTGCCGCAGCGGCGCGAGCTTCGGGTTGGTGCGCTCCGGGTCGTAGGTGATGAGCTGGTAGACGTCGTGTGCTTCGAGCCGGCGGATGTCGTAGAGCGCCGGCTCCGGAAGCCCGTGGTCCTTAAAGTGCATGCGCACGAGGTCGGAGTCGCTCGCCATAAAGCAGTTTTCCGCCTCGGCGATCAAACAGGGGAAAGGCTCCTTTTCCTGCAGCCGCATCAGGATCCGGATGTCCTCCGGGTCGTGCGGCAGCCGGTGCAGCACGCGGCCGCTGCGGTCAAAGCCGTACTGGCCGGTCAGCGTGAGGTAGCCGTCGAAATCAAACATATCTTTTAGGAAAAGCGCCATCGCGGTGACGCGGCCGGTCGCGATGAACAGGCGCACGCCGTTTTGCCGGGCGGCGTGCAGCGCCTCGAGCGCCGAGGGCGGGATGCGGTGGCCGGCGCCGAGCAGCGTGCCGTCCACGTCGAAAAAGACTGCGCGGATAGACATGAGATACCTCCGGGATTGCGCGCGTGCGTGCCGCGCGGTTTTGCGGCGGCCTGTCCCGCCGGCAGAAAGAAGGGGAGAGCCTTCAGCCAAAGGCTTTCCCCGCTTTTTTATCGGTTCTTGTATTTTTCCACGATCAGGTTGGCGCATTTGTAGATATCGCCGCCGCCGAGCGTCAGGATCAAGTCGTTGTCCTCGGCGCGCGCCATGACGTAGTCGGCGATTTCCTCAAAGCTGTCGAACCAGCAGCTTCCGGGGATCTTGGCGGCCAGATCGCTCGTGTGGATGTTGTAGGTGTTCGTCTCGCGCACCGCGAGGATCTCGGTCATCACAACGTGGTCGGGAATTGAGAGCGCCGCGGCGAAATCGTCGAGCAGCATGGCGGTCCTCGAGTAGGTGTGCGGCTGGAAGATCGCCCAGACCGCGTGGTAGCCCATGCGCATGGCCGAGGAAAGCACCGAGGAAAGCTCCGTCGGGTGGTGGGCGAAATCGTCGGCGACGGTCACGCCGTCGAATTTTCCGAGCACCTCAAAGCGGCGGTGTACGCCGGTGAAGGCTTCCAGCGCCGTCTTGATATGCGCGCCGTCCACGCCGAAGTAGTGGGCCGCGGCCGCGGCGGCGAGCGCGTTCATCATGTTGTGCTCGCCCGGCACATGCAGGTTGACGCGGCAGACGCGCTCGTCCCCGTGCATGATGGTGAAATCCTCGCAGGCGGTATCCTCCTCGTTGAGCTCGGAGACGTAGTAGTCGCACGACGCCGAGCGGCCGAAGGTGAGGACCTTCGCGTGCGTGATGCCCGCAACGGCGCGCATCGCGTTCTCATTGTCGCCGTTTACGAGGATGCAGCCGGAGGTCTGCAGGCAGAACTGGTGGAAAGACTTGATGATGTTGTCGAGCGTGCCGAAGTAGTCGAGATGGTCGCCGTCGATGTTCAGGATGATGCTGAACGCGGGGTGCAGCTGCAGGAAGGTGTCGACGTACTCGCAGGCCTCGCAGACCATGGTGTCGCTCTTGCCGACGCGGCCGTTGCCGCCGATGAAGGGCAGCTTGCCGCCGATGACGGCGCTCGGGTCGCGGCCCGCCTCGATCAGGATCTGCGTGAGCATGCCGGTCGTGGTCGTCTTGCCGTGCGTGCCGGAGACGGCGATGGAGTTCGAAAACTTTTTCGTGAGCAGGCCGAGCATCACCGAGCGCTCGAGCGTCGGGACGCCCTTTTCGCGCGCGGCGACGAGCTCCGGGTTATCCTGCTTTGCGGCGGCGGTGTAGACGACGAGCTCCGCGTCGCCGATGTTCTCGGCGCGGTGGCCCATGCTGACCGGGATGCCGTAGCCGCGGATGCGCTCGAGCGTGTCGGACTCGTTGATGTCGCTGCCGGTGATCACATAGCCCTTGTGGTGGAGGATCTCCGCCATCGGGCACATGCCCGAGCCGCCGATGCCCACAAAGTGCAGGCGTTTGACTGTATCCAGTAAGTTTTTGCTCTCTGCCATAATAAAAGCGTTCCTTTCCTATGCCGCCGGCC
>DSLFI04101__coassemble_1295_pt1 | contig 9657 bp, 10 predicted proteins | sample DSLFI04101__metabat2_high_PE_040 | metagenome-assembled genome bin DSLFI04101
TTCTCCTGAAAGGCGCGCACGCTGCGGCGCGTCAGGATGTTTTCAATCACTGCATTCGTCATGTCTTTTCCTCCCAGATTCAGATGATATTCAGACCCGGCGGTCAGAATTTCGCCGCCAGAAGATCTGCAATTTTTTCGGCGAGGGCGCGCTCCCGCTCCGTGAAGCGGTTCCGGATCGGGCTGTCGATGTCGAGCACCGCGCGGACAACGCCGTCCCGGATGACCGGCACGACCAGCTCCGAGCGGCTCGCGCTGTCGCAGGCGATGTGCCCCGGGAACGCGTGGACGTCCGGCACAAGCTGCGTTTCCGCCGCCTCGCAGGACGCGCCGCAGACGCCGCGCCCGCGGGCGATGCGCACGCAGGCCGGCTTGCCCTGAAACGGCCCGAGCAGCAGGCTGCCGTCCGGCTGCACCGTGTAAAAGCCCGCCCAGTTGACGCGGTCGAGCGTTTCGAACAGGAGCGCCGCGAGGTTCGCCATGCACGGCACGGGCTCCGGCTCGCCCTCGAGCAGCGCGGCCGCCTGCAGCGCCGCTTCGCCGTATTTTTTGTCGAAGCACGCGTCCACGACCGCCTGCGGCTCCAGCGTCAGGTATGGGTACGTGTGGCTGAACCGGTAGCCGAGCTGCTGCGCAAGCCCGAGGCTCTCGAGGTTCGCCGCGTCCCACGAGGGGTACAGCCCCCGCTCGAGGCAGTCGAGGATCAGCCGCGCGGCGCAGGCGCGGGCCAGGTGGCGCCGGCGGTGCGCTTCGTGCGTGCCGATCTCGATCTCGATGCCGCCGTCGAACACGGAATACGACGACGCGCCGCAGACGATCTCGCCGTTTTGCAGCGCAAACACGCCGAGCGCCTGCGCGGAAAACGACGCGTAGTCCGCAAAATTCGAGATGAAGTCGCGCATCCAGCCGCCCTTCTCGCGGATCTGCGCCCAGATTTCCGGCGTCATGCCCGAAAGCACGTAGCCCGCCGGGACGTCCGCCGCAAAGCGGCGCAGGCGCGCCGGGTCGAACACGCCGCTCTCCTTGCGCGTCGCGTACCGCACGCCGCCGCCCATGTCGCAGAGCAGCGACCGGCAGAGCGCGAACTGCGCTTCGTCCGGCGCGGCGAGCAGCATCGGGTGGTCGATGTTCGCCTGCACGCCGGCGAGCAGCGCCTGCACCGCGTCGGCGTCCTCCGCCGGGGAAGCGAGCAGCGCGAAGTCGCCGAGCAGCACGCAGGCCGCCGTCATCGCGCGGCCCACGTAGATCTCGCCCATCGTGCCGTCGAGCGCCGACCAGACGATCGTCTCGTCCCAGCCGTCGAACAGCTCGAGCGCCGCGGACGGGTCCTCCAGCCTGTGGATATCAGAACTCATCTTTTATACTCCTTGTAAAGAGGCGGTTGATTGCCTCTCTCGGACAGTCATTTTTATACAGTACGTTGTACACGGCGCGGCAGATCGGCAGGTCGGCGCCGACGGTTTTGCCCAGCCGCAGCAAAGCGTCCACCGCGTAGTAGCCCTCCGCCAGCGCGTCGAACCGCTCGTGCTTCACGAATTTCTCGCCGAACATGCGGTTGTGCGAGTACGGGGAAAACAGCGTCGCCTCGTAGTCGCCGAGGTGGCACAGGCCGTAGGCCGAAAGCTCGTTGCCGCCGAGCGCGTCGATCAGCCGGGCGATCTCGCGCGTGCCGCGGGCCATCAGCGCGCCCTTGAGCGTCGAGAGGCCGAGGCCGTCGAGCATGCCGGCCGCGATGCCGATGACGTTTTTCGCCGCCGCGCCGATCTCGCTGCCGATCAGGTCCTGCCCGTAGTAGAAGCGGATCAGCTCGCTCGAAAACGCGTCGACCAGCATGTGCTTCGCGTCCTCGTCGGCGCTGTCGATGACCATGCAGTTCGGCACGCCGGCCGCAAACTCCTGCACATGGCCGGGGCCGACCCAGACCGCGACGCGGTTCGAAGCGTCGCAGCCCGCGGCGCAGACCTCGGAGAGCCGGAGCCCGGTCTCGATTTCGACGCCCTTCATGCACAGCACGAAAATTTTATCCCGCAGGTGCAGCGGCTCAAGCTCGCGCATCAGGCCGCGGAGCCCCTGCGAATTGACGGAAATGATGATGACCTCGCTTTCCGCCGCGCCCGAAAGCGCGGTGGTCAGCGTCAGCGAATCGGGCATCGTGACGAGCCCGTTCGAGCGGGTTTCGAGCAGCGCCTGCATCCTTGCGGAGCCTGCGCGCCCGTAAAGGGATACGCTGTGGCCGATCTTGTCGAGGTACCATGCGATGAAGGAACCCCAGCGGCCGCAGCCGATCACGGTAATTTTCATATCGGGAGAATCGCCTTTCCGACGGCGTCCATGCGCCGTCCTTTTTGATTTCCAACGCCAAACGCGCGCGGTCCCGGCGTGCGCCGGCTTATTTGTCGCGGAAGAGCGCCGCGCTGTCCTTTGCGTAGATCACGCCGGAGATCGCGGCGAGCAGCGCCGCGACGCCCATCAGCGCGAAGCCGATCCAGTAAAACACGGCCTGCAGCGTCTCGTAGGCCGGCAGCGCGATCAGGCCGAGCGCGTGCAGCTCGAGCACGTACTGCAGCAGGAAGATCACGCAGATTGCGACGATCTGCGAAACGGTTTTCGCCTTGCCCCAGCCGTTCGCCGGGATCACCTTGCCGTTTTCCACCGCGATCAGGCGGATGGAGGTGACGGCGAACTCGCGGATCATGATGAGCAGCACGAACCACACGTTCGCAAAGCCCGTCTCCACAAAGCAGACGAGCGCCGACATGACCATGATCTTGTCGGCGAGCGGGTCCATCAGCTTGCCGAAGTTCGTGATCAGGTTGTCGCGGCGGGCGATCTTGCCGTCGAGGTGGTCGGTGTAGGACGCCGCGCCGAAGATCAGCCCGGCGATCAGAAGATGGTGCGGGATGAAATCCGCCAGCGTGAAAAACACGAAGAACGGGACCAGCGCCATGCGCAGTATCGTCAGTTTATTCGGTAGATTCATGGTAATCACCATTCCTTATTTTTTGTGCCGGTCGGCGAAGCCGATCGCCGCCCTGCTCGTCGCGGCAAAGGCACAAATCGTGTGTGAAAAAGTATTTTTCACACGACCGCCTCTTTCGGTCAGACGCGCGTGCCGAACAGGTCGCAGTCGACCGCCTCGTCGATGTGCACGGTCACAAGTTCGCCGAAGTACGGCTTTTTCTCCGCCGTGAAGAACACCTTGCCGTCGATGTCCGGCGCGTCCATCGCGCTGCGGCCGAACCAGCACTCGGCGTAGCGGTCGAAGCCCTCGGTCAGCACCTCGACGTCGCGGCCCACCTGCTTTTCGCCGAGGCGGTCCATGATGTTCATCTGCGAATCCATGATGAGCTCGGCGCGGTGGTTCTTGACCTCCTCGTCGATCTGGTCGGGCAGCTCGGCCGCCGGGGTGTCCTCCTCCTGCGAATAGGCGAAGCAGCCGAGGCGCTCAAACTGCACCTCCTTTACGAACTCGGCGAGCTCGGTGAAGTCCGCTTCGGTCTCGCCCGGGAAGCCGGTGATCAGCGTCGTGCGCAGCGTGACGCCCGGGATCTTCTCCCGGATCTTCCGCATCAGCGCCGTGAGGCTCGCGCGGTCGCCGCGGCGGTTCATCGCCTTCAGGATCCTGCCCGACGCGTGCTGCAGCGGCAGGTCGATGTATTTGACGATCTTTTCCTCTTCGGCGATCGTGTCGAGCAGCTCGTCGGTGATCGCGTCCGGGTAGCAGTACAGCACGCGGATCCAGTGCAGCTTCTCGATTCCGCACAGGCGGCGCAGCAGCTTTGCGAGCGAATATTCGCCGTACAGGTCGAGCCCGTAGCGCGTCGTATCCTGCGCGATGAGGATCAGCTCCTTCGCGCCGTTTTCGACGAGCGCGCGCGCCTCCTCCTCGATGCTCTCCATCGTGCGGCTGCGGTAGCCGCCGCGGATCAGCGGGATCGCGCAGTAGGTGCAGCGGTTGTCGCAGCCCTCGGCGATCTTGAGGTACGCGAAGTAGCTCGGCGTCGAAAGCTCGCGGTCGCCGCACAGCGGCATCTTTTCCTTCTCCGGGAAGCGCTGCGTAAAGCCTTCCATCGCGCTTTCGATGCAGGCGGCGATGTCGCCGTTCGCGCCGATGCCGAACACGCCGTCCACCTCGGGCAGCTCCTTGTGGATCTCCTCGCGGTAGCGCTCCGCGAGACATCCCGTGACGACGAGCTTCTTGATGCGGCCCTCCTTCTTGAGCGTCGCAAGCTCGAGGATCTCGTCGATCGACTCCTGCTTCGCGCTCTCGATGAAGCCGCAGGTGTTGACGATCGCGACGTCGGCGAGCGCCGCGTCGTCGCACAGTTCAAAGCCCGCATTTTTGAGGCTCGCCATCAGCATTTCGCCGTCCACCTGGTTTTTTGCGCAGCCCAGGCTGACCATTCCCACTTTGATTGCCATATGTAAAAAGTCCTTTCCTCTTGTTTTCAGCCGTATTTTCTTTCTATTTTAACAGAAAACAGACGGTTTTTCAATCGAAAAGCCGTCTGTTCACAAAAAACGTACAAATGGATTTGGTTTTTATTCCTCCGGGCCCTCCGCGTTCAAAACGCTGAAGATTTCCTCGAAGCCGTAGCCGTACCGCTGCAGCGCGGCGACGGCGCGGCGGCGGACCTTTTCGTCCGTCCATGCGCCCGGATATTTTCGCTCCAGAATCGCGCGGATGTTTTCCTCCGTCTCGTCGCGGTCTGTGGAAAACTCCGCGAGCACCGCCTCGATCACGTCGTCCGCGATGCCCTTCCGGCGCAGCTCCTGCTTCACGCGGCGCGCGCCGAAATGCTTGCCGCCGAACAGCGACTGCGCAAGGCGGCGCGCGTAGTCCTCGTCGTCGATGAGCCCGAGCTCCTCCATCCGGTCGGCCGCGCGCTGCGCCGCTTCGCGGTCGAACTCGGCGCGGGCGATCTTATCCGCAAGCTCCTTTTTGGAGTGCGCGCGGTGCTCGAGCAGGTAGAGCGCCTTCTCGTGGGCGCGGTGCTCGGCGGAAGCCTCTAAAAGCGCGTGCAGCGCTTCGTCGTCCAGCTCGTCGCCGACCGCAAGGCCGCTGCGCGCGAGCGTTTCCGTATCGACCTGCACGGCCGCCTCGCCGTCGATGTAAAGCTGCGAGAGCCTGCGGCGGCGCGGCCGGATATCCGTCAGGATCATTCGTCGTCATCGACGGTGATGTCGATGTCCGCCTTGACCTTTCTCGAATCGACGGGCTTTTCCTCGGGCATCGGGGCCGTCTCGACCGGCGACACGACCGGCTTGCCCTCGCCCTTCGCCGTCTTCAGGTAGAGCTTGTCGGCGTTCTGCTTGACGCGCTCGGTGATCTCCTCAAAAATATCGGGGTTATCCTGCAGGAACTTCTTCGCGTTCTCGCGGCCCTGGCCGATGCGCGTGCCGTTGTAGGAGAACCACGCGCCGCTCTTCTGCACGATGTCGAGCTTCTCGGCGAGGTCGAGCAGCTCGCCGACGCGGGAGATGCCCTGCCCGTACATGATGTCGAACTCGACCTCGCGGAACGGCGGGGCCACCTTGTTCTTCACGACCTTGACCTTCGTGTGCGAGCCGATGATGTCGGTGCCGTTCTTGATGACCTCCTTCTTGCGCACGTCGATGCGCACGGAGGAGTAGAACTTCAGCGCGCGGCCGCCCGGCGTGACCTCCGGGTTGCCGTACACGACGCCGACCTTCTCGCGGAGCTGGTTGATGAAGATCGCGACGCAGTTCGACTTCGAGATCGCGCCCGCGAGCTTGCGCAGCGCCTGCGACATCAGGCGCGCCTGCAGGCCGACGTGGCTGTCGCCCATCTCGCCCTCGATCTCGGCGCGCGGCACGAGCGCGGCGACCGAGTCGACGACGATGACGTCGATCGCGTTCGAGCGCACGAGCGCCTCGGTGATCTCCAGCGCCTGCTCGCCGGTATCCGGCTGGGAGACGAGCAGCGAGTCCACGTCGACGCCGAGCGCCGCGGCGTACACCGGGTCGAGCGCGTGCTCGACGTCGATGAACGCGGCGTTGCCGCCCATCTTCTGCCCCTCTGCGACGCAGTGGAGCGCGAGCGTCGTTTTACCGGAGGATTCCGGCCCGTAGATCTCGACGATTCTGCCGCGCGGCAGGCCGCCGATGCCGAGCGCGAGGTCGAGCGAAAGCGACCCGGTCGGGATCGCCTCGACCTGCAGCGTGTTGTTCTGGCCGAGGCGCATGACCGCGCCCTCGCCAAACTGCTTCTTGATCTGCGTCAGCGCGGTTTCCAGCGCCTTGAGCTTATCTTCCGGCTTGATCCTGTCGTTGCCCTTGACCTTTTCCGAGACCTTGCCGTTCTTATCGCTTGCCATATCGTACCCTTACCTTTCTTTCACTGCGCCTATTTTCTGCTTCTTTCCAGGGCGGTCCGCCCGGCGCCGCACAGGCCCGGAACGAGGCCTGCAGCAGACTGCGCCGCCCCTTCGGAACGCTTGCTTTCACAGCTTTCATTATACTAAACGCCGCAAAAAAAAGCAATGGATTTCCCGAAATTTTTCGAACATATTTTCTTTACGCGCTACAGTAAAGACCGGACAGCATCCGGTCTTCCTTCCATACTGCGCCCCGTTCAGCATTCCATCCGGACAAGATACGCTTCTGTGCCATCCTCGAGCTTTTTCTCATCCGTTAAGCGGAAGCCATGCTTCCGGTAAAATTTGATTGCCCGCTCGTTCTTCTCCAGCGCCCACAGCCAAGCCGCGCCGCGGCTCTCCACAGCATGGTTCAGAAGCTTCTCGCCGATGCCGGAGCCCTGCAGAATGGGCTCAACGAAAAGCTTTTTGATCTCATCGCCGGAGATCTGTATCATACCTTTTACTGCGCCGTCATCGTAGACGTACGTGTTCTGAAGCGCTTCCCCGTCGGCAAGATAGTCCTCAGCGACGCTTTTGACCTGCATTTCATCGAAATAAAACGCGTCGTCGCGGAAAATAGGATAAAAATTGAGCCTGTAATTGAACACGAGGATTTCCGCAATCCGATACGCGTCCCGCTTCTCTGCCGGCCTAATCACCTGCGTCATATTGCCACTTGCCTTTCTGCGCAGCGCATAAATTTCCGTATTTTTACAGAATACCGCCGCTTTCAAAATTTAAGGGGACCGGCGGCAGCCGATCCCCTGCTTTGCTTGACTTTTACTCTTTACAGACCGAGCAGCGCGGTCGCGGCGGTCTTCATCTCCGCGATGATCGCTTCGGACTCCTCGCGCGTCTTGCCCTTGCCGGAAAGATAGATCTTGATCTTCGGCTCGGTGCCGGAGGGACGCACGATCAGCTTGCTGCCGTTCTCGAGGCGGTACTCGAGCACGTTCGACTTCGGCAGCTCGATCGTCGTCTTCTCCTCGCCGTCCGTGCGGACAGAGAGCTTGTAGTCGCTGCGGCCGATGACCTTGCAGCCGGCGATCTCCTGCGGCGGATTCATGCGCAGGCCGTCCATGATGGCGTTCATCTTCTTCATGCCGTCCTCGCCCTCGAAAGCGAAGTTGCACAGGTCGTTCTTGTAGTAGCCGTACTTCTCGTACAGGCCGTTGATCGCGTCGACGAGCGTCATGCCCTTGTTCTTGTAGAAGGAGGCCATCTCGCAGATCAGCATGCTGCCGTTGACGGCGTCCTTGTCGCGGACATAGCCGCCGGAGAGGTAGCCGTAGCTCTCCTCGAAGCCGAGCAGGAAGCGCTCCGGGTGGCCCTCGCTCTCAAGCAGCGCGATCTGGTCGCCGATGTACTTGAAGCCGGTCAGCACGCGGCGGATCTCGATGCCGTAGTCCTTCGCGATGTCGTTGACCATGTCGGTGGAGACGATCGTCGTGACGGCGACCGGGTCCTTCGGCAGGTTGCCGAGCTCCGTCTTGCACTGGGCGATGAAGTTCAGAAGCAGGATGCCGACCTCGTTACCGGTCATCAGCTGGTACTCGCCGTGCTGGTTGACGGCGATGCCGACGCGGTCGCAGTCCGGGTCGGTTGCGAGCAGCAGGTCGGGCTTTACGGTCTCGCACAGCTCGAGGCCCTTCTGCAGCGCCTCGCGGATCTCCGGGTTCGGATACGGGCAGGTCGGGAAGTTGCCGTCCGGCTCGCTCTGACGTCCTTGACGCCGATCTTGTCGAGGATGCGCAGCACGCACATCTTGCCGCTGCCGTTCAGGGGCGTGTAGACGATCTTGAGGTTATCCGCCGGCTTGCCGAGGATGCTCTCCTTGTACACGTCCTCGATGAACGCGCTGACGGTCTCCTCGCCGATGTACTCGATCTTGCCCGCTGCGAGCGCTTCCTCGAACGGGATCTTCTTCACGTCTGCAAAAATATCGAGCGCTTCGATGGCCGCCATGATGCCGTCGGCCATGCCCTCGGTCACCTGGCAGCCGTCGCTGCCGTAGGCCTTGTAGCCGTTGTACTTCGCGGGGTTGTGGCTCGCCGTGACGCAGATGCCCGCGTCGCACTTCAGATGGCGCACCGCGTAGGAAAGCGCCGGCGTCGGCATGAGCTGCGGGTAGAGGTACGCCTTGATGCCGTTCGCCGCGAGCACCGCCGCGGATTCCTTCGCGAACAGCACGCCCTTGTTGCGGCTGTCGTGCGCGATCGCAACGGAGAGCTCCTTGCCCTTGCCGGTCTTAATCAGGTAATTCGCAAGACCCTGCGTCGCCTTTCTGACGGTGTAGACGTTCATGCGGTTCGTGCCAGCGCCGATGACGCCGCGCAGGCCGCCCGTGCCAAACTCCAGATTTCTGTAGAAGCGGTCGTTGATCTCCTCCGGCTTATCCTGGATGGAAAGCAGCTCTTCCGTGAGATCCTTATCGTCGAGCTCGACGCTCAGCCATCTCTCATATTCGGTCATATTCCTCGTCCTTCCATGAAATTATTTTCACATGTGTCGTCACTACCCTTGACGGGGAATCGGGCGTTTCGCGCGGGGCGCAGGGCCGCTCGCCGCCTCCGCCCGTTCCGAAAAACCATGCGGCCTTCCTCCATCGAAAGTAGAAAATGCGCATGCAAAGGTCTATAGAATAAGATTACCATTTTCTATGTACAATGTCAATGACGAATTGTGTAAAAGCAGGTCACTTTCTGTATATAATGTTTGTAAGGATTCCGGCCTCGGAAATATCCACCAGCCCGCAGGACGCGCCGTACCCGGAGGCCGAGCCCGGATTTAAAATATACAGCCCTTCGTCGTACTGCTCCATCGGCTGGTGCGTGTGCCCGAACAGCAAAAGGTCCGCCTTTTTCGCCCGCGCCGCGCACACAACGCGGTAAAAGCCCATCTTCACGCCGTAGTTGTGCCCGTGCGTGCAGAAGATCCGCGCGCCGCCGAGGTCGAGCACGAGGTCGTCCGGCAGGATGGAGCCGAAATCGCAGTTGCCGCGCACGCTGTAAAACGCCTTTTCCGGGTAAAGCCCCTGCATGCACTCCACGTCGCGCGCGCCGTCGCCCAGGAAAATCACCGCGTCCGCCGTGCGTTGGCGGGCGATCATCTCCTGCATCCAGCCCGGGTTTCCGTGCGAATCCGAAAAAACGAGTAGCTTCATGAAATCTTTCCTTTCTGCCGCAAAGGCGGCCGAAACGTGTTTTGGTATCGAATCCCGCCTTCGCGCATATGCTGTAGGGAGACCGATTGAAAAGGGGAGAGCACCATTGAATGAG
>DSLFI04101__coassemble_1337_pt1 | contig 9487 bp, 13 predicted proteins | sample DSLFI04101__metabat2_high_PE_040 | metagenome-assembled genome bin DSLFI04101
CGGATGAGAGGATCCGTCTGGCCGTTCTCAGCGCTTACGCAACGTCAGATCCACATGCGCTGGATATCAACACCCTGGGCGGAAAGCTGTTTCTGCATCTCCTGTCCATGCGGGCGGGCACCGAGCTTCCCGCTGGAGCTGAGGAACGGGCCGCCCTCTACTATAACTGTGGAATTCTGTGCGACAGCATATCGAGTCTCGTCACGCAAGTGGGGGTCCGTTTGTATACGGACGCAGAAGAACATCCGGCTTATCGTGCGTTCCGCCTGCGGAATGAGGCCGGCACCCTCACGCTCACCAATCTGGCTGGCTTAACAGCGGGAGACAGCCCCTCTGGAAAAGCCTATCTGGTGGAAAATCAGATGGTGTTCACCCAGCTGTGCGATCAGGCTGCTCATTTTCATTCCCCGCTGATCTGTACCTCCGGACAGCTGACGATCGCTGTGATCCGTCTGCTGGATCTGCTTGTTTCCAGCGGAACAGACCTGTTCTATTCGGGAGACTTTGATGGGAAAGGTCTGTCCATTGCCCTGCAGCTTCTGGCGCGCTACCCGGATTGCCTGCATCTGTGGCATATGACGGCGGCAGATTATGCGCAGTGCTGCTCAGAGGTCCGGCTGAGTGAAAAAAGCCGCGCACTTCTCAAAAACTGTGTAGACACTGTTCTTGCTCCTGCAGCCGAGGCGGTCGGACGTAACGGCTGTGATGGATATCAGGAGCTGCTGTTGCCCCAGCTGCAGGCAGACTTAATCGAAACGTGATAAGAACAAAATACGGTTTCCTGCTTACGGATCTCCTCTGTGCTGTCTCCGAGCAGCGCGAGATCAGACAGCAGCAGTTGGTCGAGATCTCCACGGATCGCAGCCTGCATTGGTTGTGTCAATCCTCCTTGAGGGAAAAAACTCATAACGCCTTTCTGTACGGAAAAGCCAATGATTGTATCTGAATTGCCCACGCAGTATGCCAACATGGCGAAGATTTCCTGCTCATCGTGTCCATAGATCCAAATTTTCATACAACCGTCCTTTCCGACTAGCCGGCTATGATTGCTTTTAAGGGCCCTTTTATTGACGACTGGCACAGCACTTGGAATTAGCTCCTGTATTTCATTTATTCTGGGTAGTTCACAAATATTCTAAACGTAAGCATATTTTAAGTAAGCATATTTTAAGTAAGCATATTTTAAGTAAGCATATTTTAAGTAAGCATATTTTAAACAGAAATTTGTTCTCAAATGATTGCTGTCCGGAAGGACCTACATTTCAAGTCTTTCCGGACAGCATGTTTATTTGCTTCTTGCTGGAAGTGTACTGGATTTTGCTCCATCTGTGGTTAGCTCGACTCTGGTAATCACCATACTGGAATATATGAGTGTTTTTGAAACATCAAAACGAGTAAATTCAAAATTTGGCCGCAATCTGTATAATGTTTTATCATCCCGCACCAAACCAATACGGGACCTGTCTATTCGGCGGGTCCTTCCTTTGTTTTGCGGGGAAGCGGCGAAAGGCGGCGCGCGCCGCTTGCGCGAAGGCGAGGGCAAAAGCGCGCCCGGCCCCGAAGGCTGCGCGGGGCAGCGTACGGGGCCGGGCGGTAAACACAAACGGACGCGGTTTGCGGCTTATTCTGCGAGTGCTGCGCCGAGCGATCTGCAGGCGGCTTCGGCGTCGTCATCCGGCGCGTCGTTGCAGATCACGCTTTCGCAGGCGAGCACGGCGCCGTCGGCGGCGCAGGTCTCCTCCCAGTTGCGCATCCACTCGCCGTCTCCCCAGCCGTAGGAGCCGAACAGCGCGATCTTTTTGCCCTGAAGCTTCGGCTCGCAGGCGGAGAACATCGGCTCGAACTCGCTTTCCTCGAGCTGCTCGGCGCCCATCGACGGGCAGCCGAAGGCGATCGCGTCGAAATCGTCTACCATGGAAGCGTCGAATTCCGCGGCGGTGAAGAGGGCGGCTTCCGCGCCCTTTTCCCGGATGCCCTCCGCGACGGCGGCCGCCATCGCTTCCGTGTTGCCTGTTCCGCTCCAATATACAACAGCTACTTTACGCATTGTCGTTTACCAACCTTTCTGCATTTTGTGAGATTTATGATACAGCTACGACGAGCCGATCGAACGAATTGTATTTTTTGAGGCAGTCGCGGTATACGTTCGTGCACTTGCGGTACTGCGCGAATTTGCACCGGGCGGCCTGCTCATCCCCGTAGACCTTCCAGGGGCCGACGCATTTGGCGCATCTGGCCCCGTTTCGGATAAACCCGACGACGTCCTCGGGCGGATAGCCGAGAAACAGGCCGATTTCATGCGGGAAATCCGCGTTTTCGTGCAGGCGGGCGATCAGCGTCCGGATGCACCGCTCGGCGTTTTCCACCGGGTAGCCGCGCTCTTTCAGAATGCGCGCGGCGAGCGCGCCGGAAAGGTCGCGCCGCAGATGCGCCGGGCGGTAGATGTAGATCAGCGCGCGGTCCGCGTAGAATTTCAGCGGCAGAACCCGCATGCCGCGGCGCGCGAACCGGCGGTTCAGGCTGCGGGCGCGCGCGAGGATTTCCGCCCGGCTCTGCATCGGGCAGGTGAAGAGGCTGCCGGTTTTCAGGCCGGCCATGGTCGGCGAGCAGTGCGCGATGAGAAGCTCCTCAGACACGGCACGGCGCTCCCTTCACATGGCTTTCCAGAATGTTCTTCAGCGCGGCCATCGAGCTGGTGTGGCTGCGCGCGATGGGAATATCCTGTCCCTTCGTTGCGCAGAGCACAGAGCGCAGCATTTTGTGGGACATGGTGCTTGTGAACAGCACGAGCAGGTCGGGGGAACCGACGTTTTTCAGGCCGCTCACCTGCTTCGGATAAATTTTGGCCTTACAGTTGTATTCCGCGCAAAGCTCCTTGTAGCGGCGGGTCATGCACTCGTTTCCGCCAACGATTACGACACTCATTCGGTCAGCTCCTTTCACTTGGTTAGTTAATACTAACTAAAGGGGTTAAAAAGAATTGCCGCAGGGCAATTTCCGGATTTCATGATCTCAGTATACCAGACAGGCGGAGCCCTATCCGCTCCGAAAGGGCGGGATAAGGCTCCGTTTGGACGGTATTCAGCCGGCGGCATTTTCCGGGCTCGGTGGCGCGGGGAGCGGCTCCCCCGTCCGCGCCCGGTGGCGGTACACGGCGGGGGTCACGCCCAGAATGTCCTTGAAGGCTTTGGAGAACTTGCTGCCGTTGTCGTAGCCGAAGCAGCCGGCGATCTCCAGCACGGAGCGCTCCGTGTCCCGCAGCATCAAAGCGGCGGACTCCATCTTCTGCCGGCGCATGTAGGCGTACAGCGAAACGCCGTAAACGAGCCTGAAGCTGGTCTTGATCTGCGTGCCGGAAACGTGGAAATGCGCGCTGAGCTGCTCGAGCGGGATCCGGCTGTCCATGTGCGCCGTGAGATAGGTGCAGACCGCCTTGGCCAGCGCGACCTGCGCGCGGGAGACGATGTGCTGCCGGGTTTCCGCGGTCTCGACCGGCATCGCGCTCAAAAACAGCAGCAGCTCGAGGATCTTGACCTTGAAATAGCCCTTGCGGATGCTGTCGGGCACGTTGTACAGCTCGGAGAAGATGTGCGCGATGCTCTCGTTGGAGCGGGCGATGAAGCAGCTGCTGCCGCTGCAGAACTTCCGGGCGAGCGCCTGCGGGCTGACCTCCACGTCGTCGAGAAAGCAGGAGAGGCAGCGGGGCGCGCGGTCGAGGTTGATGCGGATGCGGATGCCGCGGTAGTGCGCAAGCGGGAAATAAGCGTCGCCGCCCAGATCGGCGTCCAGCGCGATCGAGAGGTCGCCCGGGGAGAGATAGCAGAATTCTTCGCGGAAAGCGCGTTCGATCCGGCCCTCGCAGCAGTGCGTGATCTCCAGAATATTGCCGCCGGACGACTGCCGCACTGGACATTTCTGCGCGTGCACGTCGTCGTAAAGGATTTCGATGCCCGGGAAAATCGGGCAGCGCGATGCGGCCGTTTCCGCTGCGGGACATCGCAGCGCCGGCTGCGGTGCGCCGGCTGCCTGCGCCGCGGGCTCCTTCTGTTTTTGCATTTCTGTTATCACCTGCCTGTCTGTGCTGCAGCGCGCGGAAGCGGCGCGCCCGGTTGTGTGTTTACCTGTGCAAAAAGGAGAACATGCCCTTTTTCTCGTACGGCGCCTGTTCGACGGACAGGACCGTGTAGCCGGTGCCGTCGATGACCGACCGCAGCGCATCCGCGTCGATCGGCTGCTCCGTCAGGATGACGGTCTGGCCCTTCGCGTGCGAGGAGGTGACTTTTTTGACCGGGAACGCGCGGCGGACCGCGTCGTTCACGTGGGATTCGCACATCCCGCACATCATGCCGTCGATTTTGATCGTGATCTGTGTCATAATCCGTTTCCTTTCTGTTCGTCGTTCGGGGGCCGGTGAGATGGCTCGCCGCCGGAAGGCGGCGAGCGCAGCCCTGCGGGGCGGGGACTGCCGGGGCAGAACTGCGCGAGGCTTGCTTCCGGAAGCTCTGCGAGCAGCGCGTAAACGGCGGTCCGCAGGTGTTCGTCCGGCGGGAAATGGGCGGACAGCAGGTCGAATGCCGCCTGATAATACCGGCTGTACCGCGCGACGACGTCGCGGCCGTTCTCGGTGAAATAGGCGACGCCGTAAGCGTCCTTCCGGATCAGATTCATCTCCCGGAAGGTGTTGAGCATGGTGTGGACGCTCGGGCTTGTGAAGCCGAGCACGGCGGCCACCTTGGCGCCGCGCACGCCGTTTCCGTCGCCGTCCAGCTGTTTCATCGTCAGCAGATACCGGATCTGGGCGGCGGTCAGTGCTTTGCGGTTTTCCATGGCTTTCCTCCTGATAAGAATAAGGGAGACGCAAACGGTTCTTGCGTCTCCCTTTGTGTCACATCAGTGCTTGTGGCAGGAACCGCTCATGGGGCAGCCCTGACAACCGCCTCCGCAGGAGGACTTGCCCTTTTTCCTGTCGCGCGCCATGCTGTACAGAATGGCGGCGACGATCAGCAAAAGCACAAGGCAGATGATGATGGTGGCAATGTTTTCAGCAATCCAGGCAAACATGATGAGCGCCTCCTTTCCCGGAATTTTGATGTTACCGGACTTTCACCGCGGTGGTGAGCTTGGTGGATTCCTTATAGGGCTTGAACAGCATGCAGATGATGCCGGCCGCGACGGCGAGGGCCGCGATGAGGCCGATCACGTTGATGTTTCCGGTGAAGACCGAGCCGATCTGGTAGATCATCAGCGAAACCGCGTAGGCGAACAGGCACTGGTAGCCGATCGCGAACCAGGTCCACTTTGCGGAGTTCATCTCGCGCTTGATCGCGCCGATCGCCGCGAAGCAGGGGGCGCAGAGCAGGTTGAACGCGAGGAAGGAGTAGCCCGCAAGGCCCGTGAACGCCGCGCCGATGCTCGCATAGACCGAGCCGGAGCCGCCGTAGAGGATGCCCATGGTGCCGACGATGTTTTCCTTCGCGATGAGGCCCGTGACGGAGGCGACGGTGGCCTGCCAGGTGCCCCAGCCGAGCGGCGCGAAGATCCAGGCGATCGCGTTGCCGATCGTCGCGAGGATCGAAGAGCCGATTTCCTCGTCGGTCAGCATGCGGAAGGTGCCGTCCACAAAGCCGAAGTAGCTGAGGAACCAGATGAGGATCGTGGAGAGCAGGATGATCGTGCCGGCCTTCTTGATGAAGGACCAGCCGCGCTCCCACATGGAGCGGAGCACGTTGCCGACGGTCGGCAGGTGGTAGGCCGGAAGCTCCATGACGAACGGCGCCGGGTCGCCTGAGAACATCTTCGTCTTTTTCAGCATGATGCCGGAGACGATGATGCAGGCCATGCCGAGGAAGTAGGCCGAGGTGGAAACCCAGGCGGAGCCGCCGAAGATCGCGCCGGCGACCATGGAGATGAACGGCATCTTCGCGCCGCAGGGGATGAACGTCGTCGTCATGATGGTCATGCGGCGGTCGCGCTCGTTCTCAATCGTTCTCGAGGCCATGATGCCGGGCACGCCGCAGCCGGTGCCGATCAAAATCGGGATGAAGGACTTGCCGGAAAGGCCGAACTTGCGGAAGATGCGGTCGAGCACGAAGGCGATGCGGGACATGTAGCCGCACGCTTCGAGGAACGCGAGCAGCAGGAACAGGACGAGCATCTGCGGCACAAAGCCGAGCACTGCGCCGACGCCGGCCACGATGCCGTCGAGAATCAGGCCGTTGAGCCACTCAGGCGTGTTGGCGGCCTCCAGGCCGCTGCCGATGAGCACCGGGATGCCGGGCACCCAGACGCCGTACGCTGCCGGGTCGGGCTCCGCATATTCGTATTCGGCGAGCGTGGCGGGCGCGGCCTTCAGGTCGGCGCCGGTATAGGTGACGGTTTCGGTGGAGAGATCCTCTTCGTTTTCAATGTCGATGTCCGCCGTATCGGTGTCGGCAAACTGCGCCGCATACGCTTCCAGCGCGGAGGCTGCCGCCGCCGGGTCGAAGCTTTCCGACTCGGTGTCGAGCGCTTCGGAGAGCGCGTCGGCGCCGTCGGCGCCGGTGCCGATGAAGGCGTCGACCGCGTTCATCGCTTCGCCGTAGGCCTCGGAAGCCTCCTCGTACTCGGCCGAGCCGATGCCGAACAGGTGGTAGCCGTCGCCGAACAGGCCGTCGTTGGCCCAGTCGGTCGCCGCGGTGCCGACCGTGACCATCGAAATGTAGTAGACAAGGAACATGATGACCGCGAAAATCGGCAGGCCGAGCCAGCGGTTCGTGACGACCTTGTCGATCTTGTCGGAGGTCGAAAGCTGGCCGACGGATTTCTTCTTATAGCAGGACTTGATGATGGAGGCGATATAGATGTACCGCTCGTTGGTGATGATGCTTTCGGCGTCGTCGTCCAGCTCCTTTTCGGCCGCCTGAATGTCCGCTTCGATGTGCGCAAGCGTCTTCTGGTCGATGTTCAGCTGGCCGAGAACCTTGTCGTCGCGCTCGAAGATCTTGACGGCGTACCAGCGCTGCTGCTCCTCGGGCATGCCGTGGACCGCCGCCTCTTCGATGTGGGCGATCGCGTGCTCGACGCAGCCGGAGAAGGTGTGCATCGGGATCGTCTTCGTGTTCTTTGCCGCGTCGATCGCGGCCTCCGCCGCCTCCATGATCCCGGTGCCCTTCAGCGCCGAAATCTCGACGACCTTGCAGCCGAGCTGGCGGCCAAGCTCGGCCGTGTCGATCTTGTCGCCGTTCTTGCGCACGATGTCCATCATGTTGATGGCGACGACGACCGGGATGCCGAGCTCGGTGAGTTGGGTGGTCAGGTACAGGTTTCTCTCGAGGTTCGTGCCGTCGATGATGTTCAGGATGACGTCCGGGCGTTCGCCGATCAGGTAATTTCGGGCGACCACTTCCTCCAGCGTGTAGGGGGAAAGGGAGTAAATGCCCGGCAGGTCGGTCACGACCACGCCGCTGTGCTTTTTCAGCTTGCCTTCCTTCTTCTCGACCGTGACGCCCGGCCAGTTGCCCACGAACTGGTTGGAGCCGGTGAGCGCGTTGAACAGGGTAGTCTTACCGCAGTTCGGGTTGCCCGCAAGGGCGATTCGTAAATCCATCTCCAAAATTCCTTTCTTTCTAGCAATTAGCGATAACTAACCATGGTGGTAAAAAAGAGGGGGATGCCCCCTGTTCTTTGTGCAGCTTATTCCACTTCCACCATTTCCGCGTCGGCCTTGCGGATGGACAGCTCGTAGCCGCGGATGGTCACTTCGATCGGATCCCCCAGCGGCGCGACCTTGCGGACGTGGACCTGAACGCCTTTTGTAAGCCCCATGTCCATGATCCGGCGTTTGACCGCACCTTCGCCGTGAAGCTTGACGACCTTGACCGTGTCGCCGATCCGGGCCTCTCTCAATGTCTTCATGGATTTCTTCCTCCTTCTGTCGAATTGCATACGATTTATTGCAAAAAATCAGATCATGATTTTTCGTGCCATTTCCTCGCTGATCGCCACGCGCGCGTCCTTGACGTTCACGATCACGTTTCCGCCAAGCGCCGTGATGACGGTCACGCTTCCGCCGACGACAAAGCCGAGGTTTTCCAGATGCTTTTTCACCTCAGGGCTTCCGCCGATTTTCTTGATGGTGTTTTCCTCACCGATGTTTGCCAGTGCCAACGGCATCATATTACGCCTTCTTTCTCGGTATAAACGGGATTAGCTGTGACTAATCCAAGGGTTTGAAATAAAGTTAGCTTTTGCTAACCAAACCTATAATACGACTTTCTCCCGCCGTTGTCAAGCCCTTTTGAAAAAATTTATGTGTGCGGAGGAGAAACGGTGACCGGCGGCGCTTCCCCGGCGGATCCGCGGCAGGACGGCGCCGGTGCCCGCCGCGCCTTGACTTTCGGCGCGGATGCGGGTATAATATCCATACCCCTTACGGTATGGAGGCGATGGTATGCGACAATGTATGGACGCGGACAATCTGCACCGCAGGCTGAAAAAGATCATCGGGCAGGTTCAGGCGATCGACCGCATGGTCGACGAGGACGTGCCGTGCGAGGACATCCTCTCCCAGCTCAACGCGGCGAAATCCGCCCTGCATAAGTGCGGCCAGGTGGTGCTCGAGGGGCACATCCGGCACTGCGTGAAGGACGGCATCGAGCACGGCGACGCCGACAAGACGATCGAGGACTTCACGAAGGCCGTGGAGCGCTTTGCCAATATGGGTTGAACAGCTTGTGAAAGGGCAGCCGGAAAGCGGCTGTCCTTTTTGTATGCCTTCCCGGAAAGATTTGTTGCGGAAGCGTTTCTTTTTGCGCCGGATTGTGATACAATAACCTTGTTTTCAGCAAATCACAGGCCTGTCCGGAAAGGAAGCTGACATACGATGGATTTGGAAAGAATTGAAAGGGCCGTGCGGGAGATCCTGCTTGCGGTCGGCGAGGACCCGGAGCGCGAGGGGCTGAAGGAGACGCCCGCCCGCGTTGCGCGCATGTATGCGGAGATTTTCTCGGGGCTGCAGGCGGACCCGAAGCAGCACCTCAAGTTTTTTGACGCGGGCGGCCACGACGAGCTGGTGCTCGTGCGCGACATCCCGCTGTATTCGGTCTGCGAACACCACCTGCTGCCGTTTATCGGCAAATGCCACATCGCCTATATCCCGAAAAACGGGCGGATCATCGGGCTTTCGAAGTTTGCCCGCATTGTGGACTGCTTTGCGCGCCGCCCGCAGGTGCAGGAGCGCCTGACCGCGCAGATCGCCGATTTCATCGAGGAAAACCTCGACCCGCGCGGCGTGGCCGTGTTCATTGAAGCGGAGCACCTGTGCATGACGATGCGCGGCGCCCGCGCGGCCGGCGCGCTGACCAAGACCTCCGCGCTGCGCGGCTGCATGCGCACGGACGCCAAAACGCGCAACGAGGTCATGCTGCTGCTTTCAAAGTGAGCAAAGGAGGAAGGATGGAAGAGTTTTTTGCGGCGGGCAGGCATTTCCCGCTGAACAGGACGTATGTGA
>DSLFI04101__coassemble_1340_pt1 | contig 9478 bp, 8 predicted proteins | sample DSLFI04101__metabat2_high_PE_040 | metagenome-assembled genome bin DSLFI04101
GAATACGACGAGAACGGCAACGCGCTTCCGACGCCGACCCCGACGCCGGTGCCTGAGACAAAGCCCACGCCGACGCCCACCCCGGTGCCGACCGTGAAGCCGACTCCGACGCCCACGCCGGTGCCGGACACCTCCGCCCCGAGCTATGACTCGAGCGAAAGCTTCAGCTGGCCGCTTCCGGGCTACGGCCACGGCAGCATCACGCAGTACTTCGGCAACAACGGCCACAAGGGCCTGGACATCGGCGCGCCGGAGGGCACCCCGATCGTCGCTTCCCGCTCCGGTACGGTCATGATCGCGAACAACTACGACTCCTGGGGCGATTCGTGGGGCTACTACGTTTCGATCTACCACGACTCCACGTACTCCACGCTGTACGCGCACATGAGCTCCGTCGCTGCCTATGAAGGCCAGTGGGTCAACAAGGGCGACATCATCGGCTACGTCGGCAACACGGGCAACTCGTTCGGCAACCACCTCCACTTCGAGGTTTACCAGAACGGCACGCGCGTGGACCCGAGCCAGTTCGTGTAATTTCAGGCAAAGTGAAAGACAATCGCCCGCAGGGTTCATCCTGCGGGCGATTTATTTTTTTACTGCACGATTTTTTCTCCCGCGCGAAACGCCTTTCCCCGCCGCGCTTTTTCAACGCCGCGCTGTGTACCGGTGGAAAACGGCAGGCCTGCAAACTGCAAAAGGGCGCGGTGGTCATCCGCGCCCTTTTCCTAACCCTGTTGAAATCCGGAGCCGTTATTCCGCCGCGAGCGTGTAGGTCTGCGGGGCTTTGTCGGCAATGCCGCCCGAGAGCGGCAGCGTCGACGTGCAGGTCAGCGTCAGGCGGCCGCCGTCAAATTCAAACAGCATGCGCTTGCCGCCGACGGCCTCCGCGCAGCGGATCTCCGCCTCGAAGCACGCGTCCGTGCGCCAGCGCCCGACCGCGCCGTACGTTCTGCCGCAGAGCGTGGACTCGGCAAAGTGGCTCTCGAGACCGATGTCCACCGAGAACGCGCCGTTGTCCTGCTCGGCCGTCAGCACGGCCTTATCGTCGGAAAAGTCGAGGCGAAGCGTTTTCGTCTCGCCCCCCTGCGGCGCGACGATCCAGACGCCGCCGATCAGGTCCGCGAGGCCCGGCATCGTCTCCGCCGGGGCGAAGCGCCGCCCGCCGGCCTGCGCCTCCGACGCGCGGTTGCGCATCGAGAGCATCGGCTGAATCTCCGCCCGCCGGAGCCGGTGCTGCAGCACGTGCGTCATCGGGCTTTCCGGCAGCGAATCCTCGTCCGTGATCGCCGGCAGAATCGTCTCCCACGCGCAGGTGAGCTGGTCCTGCTGCCGCGCGGACGCGCTCTGCAGAATCAGAATCGCGTCCTTGTCCTCAAAGATCACGCCGTACTGCCCAAAAGCGCCGTCTGCGCGCACGACGTGCTCCGGCACGCAGCGCCAGAACTGGAAGCCGTAGCCGCAGCGCCAGTCCGGCGTATCGGGGTCGTTGACGGGACTCAGCGTCTCGACGGCCTTCGAGGTCGCATGGTCGAACCACGCGGCGTCGAGCAGCTGCCTGCCCGCCCACCGGCCGCGCTGCGCGACGAACAGGATAAAGCGCGCCATGTCCTCGGCACGCAGGCGGCTGCCGGCGCCGCCCATCTCCGTGCCGTCGGGCAGCCGGAAGCACTCGACGTCCGAAATGCCGAGCGGCTCAAAGAGGCGCGGCGTGAGGTACTCGAACAGGTCCTCGCCGGTGCGCCGCTTCAGCGCGGCGCAGAGCATGTTGGTGCCGGCCGTGTTGTACATGAAGCACGTGCCCGGCTTGTACTTGAACTCGTGCGCGAGGAAGTTCCGGATCCAATCCGGCTTCGAAACGTCGAACGTGTCGATCTCGGTCGCGTGCCCGCAGGTCATCGTCAGAAGGTCCCGCACCGTGCACAGCCGCAGGTTCTCGTTCGGGTTTTCCGGCAGCTTGTCCGGGAACAGGTCGCACAGCTTATCCGTGAGCGCGAGCTTCCCCTCCTGCACCGCGAAACCGACCGCCGTGGAGGTCAGCGCCTTCGTAAACGAAAACATCATGTGCGGCGACGCCGGATTATACGGCTTCCACCAGCCCTCGGCGCAGACCTTGCCGTGCCGCAGCAGCATCAGGCTGTGCAGCTCCAGGCCGCGCCGCTCGGCGAGGTCGATAAAATCCAGAATCCCCTTCGAATGAATGCCGACACTTTCCGGCGTCACTCTTTCCAATACCATCTTCCGTCACCCTTTCTTCTTTTGCTTTCCGGCCGCTGCGCGCGCCGGCTTTTCTTTTCTGTATTCTATTCTAACATAACCGGCGGCGCTTTTCCATCCCCGCCCGCCGGTTTTTTCGCGCGGGCTTGCAAGAGATGCCGCGCCGTGCTATACTCAAAACAGCTTGTATCGATTAAAAACTGCTTGAGGGGTAGTGTGAAAAAAACCTTTTCACACACGATTTGTGCCTTTGCCGCAATGAGCAAAGCGGCAATCGGCTTCGCCGACCGGCACAGCCGACCGCTGCGCCGACCGCCGAACCGACGCTGTCGCCCGAAGCGCTGCTCGACGCGCTCCGGTTCCACCTCGACCTTTTGAACCAGTGCTACGCCGAGACCTGCGGCGCGGAGCTCGACCTCGACCACCCGTACAGCCGCGTCTACACGAGCGCGCAGGCCATGCTGGACGGCGAGGCGCCGATCGACGTCGTGCCGCAGGAGACCGTGGACCGCAGCAACCCGACGGACCCGACGGACGCCACGCTGTACGAGATTCTGAACTTCAAGACGAACGCCGAGGCGCGGGCTTATCTGGAGCAGTACATGACGCCGGAAATGGCCGACGCGCTCTTCCCGAACGAGTTCTGCGAGATGAACGGCAAGCTCTACATGGTGTACGGCTCGCGCGGCTACGGCATGCACCGCCTCGACCCCGACTCCGCCGCGCTGACCGCCTCCGGGGAGACGGCCTGCACCGTCACGCTGGATTCCTACTGGTTCGAGGAAAAGGGCGAGCCCTGCACGGTCTCGTTTGAAAAGCAGGGCGACGTTTGGAAAATCACCGCGGTTTCGGGCGGCGAGCAGCCGTAACGGCGCGGCTTCAAAAGCACAGCACACCGCAGGGGCGCACCTTCCGCAGCGAAGGGAGCGTCCCTTTTTTCCGCGGTGTGAAACGCGCCGCGCCGCGTGAGAATTCTGCCGGAAAACGAATATCATTCCTTTCGGTGCAAATACTACCTGCGCACCCAAAAGGCATTTTGCCGGTGCGTTCCACAAAGCAGAGAGGAGCGTTCGCATACCCATGAAAGCAACAGGTATCGTGCGGCGGATGGACGATCTCGGGCGGGTCGTTATCCCGAAGGAGATCCGGCGCACCATGAAGATCGGCGAGGGCACGCCGCTCGAAATTTTCATCGATAAGGACGGCGGGATCATCTTCCGCAAATACTCCCCGGTCGGCGAGCTGAGCGAAAGCGCGCAGCGCATGTCGGAGTGCGTTTCCGCCATGTGCGGCGCCGGCGTGGCGGTTTCCGACCGCGACCGCATCGTCGCCTCCGCCGGCATCCCGAAAAAGGACCTGCTCGACAAGCCGGTCTCGAAGCAGCTCGAGGAGCTGATGCGCCGGAAGAAGCCGTTCGTTTCCTCCGGCGAGGACACCGTGCTGGCCGCGGACGGCGGGCTGCGCACCGCAGACGCCGCCTTCCCGATTCTCAGCCAGGGCGACGTGTGCGGCATGTTCATGCTGATCAAGGACGAGGACAGCCACCCCGGGGAGCCGGAGGACAGCCTGCGCCTCGCAAAGCTCGCGGCCTCGTTTCTCGGCCGGGAAACCGTGCAGTGAGAAAAATCCCGTGCAGCCCGCAGAAGGCTGCGCGGGATTTTTTCTTTTTCCATTGTTTTTCTGTGCAATATGAATATATGGACTTCAGGCAAAATAGAATATCTGTACAAGTTGTGATTGGTGATTGCTTTTGCTGGGGAATTGGTATATAATTAAAAATACAATCTCGCATGAAATTGTGAAATATACATATAAGGGGTGTTTCCATGAACACGTATCAGGCAAAGAACATCATCAACGTAGCAATGGCAGGCCATTCCGGCGCCGGCAAGACCTCCCTCGCAGAGGCAATGCTCTATCTTGCGGGCGCATCGGACCGCCGCGGTAAGGTGGGCGAGGGCAATACCGTCTGCGACTACGACCCCGAGGAGATCCGCCGCAAGACGTCGGTTTCCACGGCTGTCGCGCCGTTCGAGTGGAAAAACAAAAAGATCAACCTTCTGGACACCCCCGGTCTTTTCGACTTTGAGGGCGGCCTGTACGAGGCGACGCGTGCGGCGGAGTCCGTCGTGATCGTCCTCGCGGGCAAGAGCGGCGTTTCCGTCGGCACCGAAAAGGCGTTCGCCGCCGCGGAGAAGCGCGGGCTTGCGAAGATCTTCTTCGTCAACGGCCTGTGCGACGAGGGCTCCGACTTCTACAAGGTCTTCGAGGACCTGAAGGCGAGCTTCGGCCCCTCCGTCTGCCCGATCGTCGTCCCGTATTTCGAGGACGGCAAGGCCGACAAATACATCAACATGCTCGAGTACAAGGCATACGACTATTCGGGCGGCAAGCCGGTCCAGGTGCCGATGCCCGACATGGGCGCGCGCCTCGAGGGCCTGCGCACCGCCATTTACGAGGCCGTCGCCGAAACGAGCGACGAGCTCTTTGAAAAGTATTTCTCCGGCGAGGAGTTCACGCCGGAGGAGGTCATCATCGGCGTCTCCCAGGGCGTCAAGCGCGGCACGATTTCGCCGGTCTTCTGCGGCGACGCGATGCTGATGCGCGGCATGGAGCAGTTCATGGACGGCCTGTGCTGGCTGGCGCCGAGCGCGGCCGACAAGGCTGCCGAGCTCGCCGTCGATGTGGACGGCAACCCGGTCGAGATCACGGTCAACGAGGACGCGGCCCCGGCGGCGATCGTCTTCAAGACGGTCGCGGACCCGTTCATCGGCAAGCTCTCCTACGTGAAGGTGATCTCCGGCAAAATCTCGACGGAGACCCAGCTCGTCAACATGCGCACCGGCAACGTCGAGCGCATCGGCAAAACCGTGACGATGTGCGGCAAAAAGCAGGAGGACGTCAAGGCGATCGTGGCCGGCGACATCGGCGCGATCCCGAAGCTCTCCGCCGTCAACACCGGCGACACGCTGTGCGCGCCGGCGCGCAAGGTCACGCTCGACCCCATCGAGTACCCGACGCCCGAGATGAGCATGGCCGTCGTCCCGAAGAACAAGGGCGACGAGGATAAGATTGCGCAGGGCATCATGCGCCTCGCCGAGGAGGACCCGACGATCCGCTTCGTCAACAATACCGAGACGAAGGAAATGGTCATCAGCGGCATGGGCGAGCAGCACCTCGACGTCATCGTCTCCAAGCTCAAGTCGAAATTCGGCGTGGACGTCACGCTGCGCAGCCCGCGCGTGCCGTACCGCGAGACAATCCGCAAGACGGTCTCCGTGCAGGGCCGTCACAAGAAGCAGACCGGCGGCCACGGCCAGTTCGGCGACGTTTGGATCGAGTTCTCCCCGTGCGACGCGGACGGCCTTGAATTCGCCGAGCGCGTCGTCGGCGGCGCGGTGCCGAAGGGCTTCTTCCCCGCCGTCGAAAAAGGCCTGCGCGACTGCATCGCGAAGGGCCCGCTCGCGGGCTACCCGGTCGTCGGCCTGAAGGCCACGCTGTACGACGGCTCCTACCACCCGGTCGATTCGAGCGAAATGTCGTTCAAGATGGCGGCGACGCTCGCCTACAAGGCCGGCATGCCGCAGGCGAACCCGGTCCTGCTCGAGCCGATCGGCGCGCTGAAGGTCACGGTGCCGGACGCGAACATGGGCGACATCATGGGCGAGGTCAACAAGCGCCGCGGCCGCGTGCTGGGCATGGCGCCGGCGGGCACGGGCTACCAGACCGTCGAGGCCGAAGCGCCGATGGCCGAGATGCACGACTTCAGCACGTATGTGCGCCAGGTCACGCAGGGCAGAGGCAGCTTCACGTTCGAGTTCGTGCGCTATGAAGAGGCGCCCGCGAACGTGGCGCAGAAGGTCATCGAGGCTGCCAAGGCCGCCGGCGAGGTCGAATAAGGCCAAAGCCGCATAAAAAGACAAATACAGGCAGCGAGCGCGGGCGGTTTTTTCGTCCGCGCTCTTGTTTTTCCCGCAATTTTCCGCAGGGGAATCCTTCCCGCCCGGCGCAGTGCTATACTCGTTCCAATTTTTACCGAAAGGAGGCGCCCGCCATGCCGGAACAGTCCGTTCTCCCCCGGGACGCAGACGGCCCGCAGTCTATTTTGAAAGGAGAAGATTCGATGCATAACCGCACAAACCCCATCGACAAAGAGGTGCTGGAAGGCTACAACCGCGGCGTTGAGCGCGGCCGCCTGCACACCGGCATCGGCCTCATTGAGCTTGCGCGCACGAAGGAGCTGCTGCTCGAGCGCCTGCCGAAGCCGCCGGCCGTCCTTTACGACATCGGCGGCGGATACGGCGAATACGCGTGGTGGCTCGCCTCGCTCGGCTACGAGGTCCACCTGTTCGACCTCGCGGAGACGAACATCCGCCTTTCAGCCGAGCTCGCCGCCGAATACCCCGGCGTTTCGCTCTGCGCGGCGGAGGTGTGCGACGCGCGGGACATCCCCCGGCCGGCCGAAAGCGCCGACGCCGTGCTCCTGATGGGGCCGCTGTACCACATCCCCGAAAAGGCGGAGCGCATCGCCGCGGTGCGGGAAAGCCTGCGGCTGCTGAAGCCCGGCGGCCTGCTGTTCACCGCCGCCATCACGCCGTACGCCACGCTGCTCTGGGCCACGAGCGTTTTCGGCCGGGACAACCGGCTGATCGCCGAGGACGCCTTCATGCGCATGGTCGAGCGCGAGCTGACGGACGGCGAGCACATCCGCCCGCCGGCAGCGGAGACGGCGTACCGCGGCATCGGCCGCTCGCACTTCCACAGCGCCGCCGAGCTGCGCGCCGAGCTCACCGCCGGCGGCTTTTCCGGCCACGCGGTGCACGGCGTCGTCGGCGCGGCGTGGCTCGCGCCCGCGCTCGACACACTCTGGGTCGACCCGGACGCCCGCGAAGCGCTGCTGCGCACCGTCCGCCTGCTCGACGGCCGGGAGGACATCCTCGGCCTTTCGACGCATCTGCTCTGCATCTCCGAAAAGCCGTAAATATTTTGCCCGTTTATTCTGCTGAAGAATAATGTTTTCCGGATAACATGCTATACTCAAGTTGGAGATTTGTGTGGAAAAGGTTTTCACACTGCACACCCCTTGTTTTCGGAAAGGAAAGGGATGCTTATGATGTGCCCGAAATGCGGAAGGAACCTCGAGGGCAAAATTGTCCGCTGCCCGGATTGCGGCGTGGAGTTGGATGTGCAGTATTCCCCGGTCATGATGACCGGCGGCAGAACAAAATCCTCCTTTACGCCGACGAATTTCATCATGAAAACCGTACCGGCCGGGCGGAGCGGCAAACGCACCGCCGTCTGGTGGATCGCCGCGATCGTCCTGATTCTCGTCATGGCCGCGGCCGTCGCCTTTGCCGTTTTCGCCCGGGCCAACCCGCAGTTATTCGGATAAGGCGCCGCATCCGTCCGAACGAAACGCCGCATGCGGCCGAAACCGGAAAGGAGTCGGATGATTTATGATGTGTCCCAAATGCGGTAAACTGATCGAGGGCGGCGCGGTCCGCTGTCCGGACTGCGGCGCGGAGTTCGACCTCCAGTACGCCCCGCCCCGTCTCGAGCCGGGCCCCTCGCAGCTGCAGCAGACGCAGCCGACCGTGATCCCCAAAAACGTGCCCGTCGGCAAGGCAAAGCACTCGCCGGGCTGGTGGGTCGGCGTCGGCGTGCTCGGTCTGGTCCTGCTCGTCGCGATCGCCACCATCATCTACACGCGGTTCATCCCGTAAGCTGTCTGTGCCGGACAGGACCGGATCGGTTTCCGGTCCTGTTCTTTTTTCCGCGGCGCGCCCCATTTTACCGCCGCTTAACGCGCCGCGCCCTGTTTTACGCTTGACACGCCGCCGCGGCCTGCGCTACAATTTAAAAAACGCTTGAAAGAAGCGATTGAAAGGAACGAATCCACCATGGCTGACATCAAGGCTTTCCACGCCCTGCGCTATACCGCTGCGGCCGGTTCCCCGGCAGAGCTGACCTGCCCGCCCTACGACATCATCAGCGACGGCGAGCGCGCCGAATACCTGGCCCGGAACCCGCACAATGTGATCCGGCTCGAGCTGCCGAAGGGCGAGGACCCCTACGGCGAGGCCGGCCGAACGCTGCGCGAATGGCTTGCGGACGGCACGCTGAAGTGCGACGACGACGCGGGCATCTACATCTATGAGGAGGAGTTCCTCACCGGCGTCGACCACGGCGAGAAGCGCGCGCTCAAGGGCATCATCTGTCTGGTGCGCGTGGAGGACTTCGACGCGGGCGTCGTGCTGCCGCACGAGGAGACGCTCTCGAAGGCCAAGCAGGACCGCTTCAGCCTGATGCAGGCGACGAACTGCAATTTCAGCCAGATCTATTCCCTGTACATGGACGAAACCGGCGAGACCCGCCGCCGCATCGACCATCTTTCCAGCGGCACGCCGCGCTATGAATTCTCCGACGGCCTTGTGACGCACCGCCTCTGGATCGTCAACGACGCCGTCGCCATCGAGGCCTTCCGCAGCGACTTCGCCGCGCGCAGGCTCTACATCGCGGACGGCCACCACCGCTACGAAACCGCGATCAATTACCGCAATTACTGCCGCGAAAACGCCGTCTGGGCGCCGGGCAGCGAGTTCGTCATGATGATGCTCGTCGACATGGAAAACCCCGGCCTCGTCGTTTTCCCGACGCACCGCCTCGTGCGCGGCCTGCCGGATTTCTCGCCGGAGCAGGTGCTCGCCGGCAGCGCCGCGTATTTCGACGCCGAGACGCTTTCGGACCGCGGCGCCGTTGAGCCGCGCCTGAAGGCCGACTACGACGCGGGCAAAAAGTCGTTCGTCTTCGCCGCAGCGCAGGACGGCGCGCTCACTTACACGCTCCTCACGCTGCGCGACCCGTGCGTGATGGCCGATTTTTTGCCGGAAAAGAGCGAGGCCTCCCGCGGGCTGGACGTCAGCGTGCTGCACACGCTGATTCTGGAGCGCGTGCTCGGCATCGACAAGGAAAATATGGCGAACCAGAAAAACCTGACCTACACGCGCTCCGCAGACGAGGCGCTTGAAAGCGTCCGCACGGGCGAAAGCCAGTGCGCGTTCCTGCTGAACCCGACGCGCGTGGAGGAGATCGGCGCCGTCGCCGCGGCGGGCGAAAAAATGCCGCAGAAATCGACGTATTTTTATCCGAAGCTCATCACCGGCCTCGTGATGAACAGTCTGGAAGCGCCGCTCGAGGACTGATTTTCCCGGCGCAAAACGCCCCGGCCCGGAAACGCCCGCGCCGGGGTTCTGTTTTGTGGAAA
>DSLFI04101__coassemble_1458_pt1 | contig 8942 bp, 5 predicted proteins | sample DSLFI04101__metabat2_high_PE_040 | metagenome-assembled genome bin DSLFI04101
AGAATCCCGGGTTCGTGCTCGAAAAGCCGGACGTCGCGTTCGGCCGCCCGGCCTATGGCGTCGACGCCGTCCGCATCTTTCCGATGGACGGCGGGGAAGGGCATTTCGCGGCGCGCTTCCGGCGCACGGCGCCGAATGGGTATGCGGCCCGGCCGTACGATGAAAAGCCGGACCGGCAGACGGAAGCGGCGGCGCAAACGTTCTGCGCGTCGGTTTTCACGGACTGGAAGGCGGAGCGCTTTGCGCGCGTGCGCGACCGCATCCTGCTGCTGCCGGCGGCGCTGCCGGCGCTTTCGGGCCTCGGCGTCCTGCGCGCCGGCGTGGAGCTCGGCGAAATGAAGAAAAACCGCATCGAGCCTGCGCACGGCATTTTCATGGCGGCAAAGCCGGCGCAGTGCCGCAGCGTTCTGCATCTCCGCCACGACGACCCGCGCCTTACGGCGTTCCTGCGCGGAGAGGAGATCCCGGCCGAAGGACTTGCCGGATACACGGCCGTCGCCGTGGAGGGCGTCGTGACGGGCTTCGGCAAGGCGTCGGGCGGCGTGCTCAAAAACAAATACCCGAAAGGCCTGCGGATTCACGGCTGAAGCCATTGTGGCGGATTATTTGCGCAGCCATGGGAAAGAGGAGGCGGCAGACAAAAAATGAAAACGGTGCTTTTACACGGGTTGGGCCAGACGGCGCAGGGCTGGGAAGCGATTGCCGCCGTGCTCAACGGCCGCACTTGATAAGAAAAATCCAAAAACTTTGCGGAATGCGGAAGGTTCTTTGTCTGTTTTTTTATGCAGTTTTGAAAGGAGAAACTTGCAAAAACGGCGTTAAAGTGATAAAATAACAAAAAACAGTTTGAAAGAAGTGTTTCGTATGCAGGAAATCAGAATCGAGCGCACGACCGCGCCCAAGGCAAAGCCGCAGGACGAGAGCAAGCTCGGCTTCGGCAAGATCTTCACGGACCACATGTATGTGATGGAGTATAACCCGGAAAAGGGCTGGCATGATCCGAAGATTGTTCCGTACCAGCCGATTTCCCTGGACCCCTCCGCCATGGTGTTCCACTACGGCCAGGAGATGTTCGAGGGCATGAAGGCCTACAAGACGGAAGACGGCCGCGTCCTTCTGTTCCGCCCGGATAAGAACATCGAGCGCGCGAACAACTCGAACCGCCGCCTCTGCATCCCGGAGATTCCGGCCGATGATTTCCTGAACGCGATCAAAACGCTTGTGGCGGTCGACGCCGACTGGATCCCGACGGCGCCGGGCACCGCGCTGTACATCCGTCCGTTCGTCATCGCGACGGACCCGTTCCTCGGCGTCCGCCCGTCCGATACCTATAAATTCATCATCATTCTTTCGCCGGTCGGCGCGTATTACGAGAGCGGTCTGGACCCGGTGAAGATCTGGATCGAGGACGAATACGTCCGCGCGGTCCGCGGCGGCATCGGCGAAGCCAAGACCGGCGGCAACTACGTTGCGAGCCTTGCTGCGCAGATGAAGGCGCACGACGAGGGCTATTCGCAGGTGCTCTGGCTCGACGGCGTCGAGCGCAAGTACATCGAGGAAGTCGGCGCGATGAACATCTTCTTCAAGATCAACGGCACCGTCGTCACGCCGAAGCTCAACGGCAGCATCCTGCCGGGCGTCACGCGCGCTTCGTGCATCGATCTGTGCAAGCATTGGGGCCTCCCGGTCGAGGAGCGCAGAATCTCCGTCGACGAGCTCGTCGAGGCGGCGCGCACCGGCGCGCTCGAGGAGTGCTGGGGCAGCGGCACGGCCGCGGTCATCTCGCCGGTCGGCCATCTCCGCTTCGAGGACGAGGTCATGCAGATCTCGGACGGCGGCATCGGCCCGGTCAGCCAGAAGCTGTACGACACCGTGACCGGCATCCAGACCGGCAAGGTCGAGGACACGCTCGGCTGGACTGTCGAGGTCAAGTAAGTTTTGCAAAAAAATTTGGAGGCAGGCGAGTACCTGTCTCCAATTTTTTTGGAAGTGAAATAGTTTTTCACGGCGTTTTGGGGGAATGAAAATGATAGAAATCGGTGCGATCGTATGGGGCGTGCAGGACATCGCGCGGGCCGTTCAGTTCTGGAGCGCGGCGCTGCACTATAAATTGAAAGGCGCGCCTTCGGCGGATTGGGCGATCCTGATCCCGGTCGAGGGCGATGGGGTTCAGATCTCGCTGAGCAAGGTGTCGTCCCCGAAAGCCAGGCGCCACCACATCGATCTGTTCACGGACGATCAGGAAGCGGAGGTAAAGCGGCTGATTGGGCTCGGCGCAACGCGAAAGGAATGGATGTACCCGCCCGAAGCGGATTACGTGGTCTTGCAGGACCCGGACGGCAACCCGTTCTGCGTCGTGCAGCGTTGAGGAAACGGTTTCAGTGCCGCGCACCGCGGAAGAGACAGGCAGGGGTGAAAGCGAGCGACCGGGCTCCCGTTACACGCGGATGAGCCGCTCGGTGTAGTCGAGCCCGGCGGGCCGCCGCTGCGCCGTGCACAAAGCGTACATGTCGTCGGCGCGGGCCTCCAGCTCAAAAATGCGCTGTGCGTCGGCGGGAAGCTTTTTCAGGTCGGCCGGGCGCATGACGTAGGGCAGTGACGGCGAAGCGGCGCGGATCAGCGCCGCGCCCGCCGCGGTCATGCCGAGCACGCGCAGGTACGGCGGCGCGGCGGGCAGGTCGTCGGTCAGGCCGAGATACGCGGCAAGCGCAATGCGCCGGATGCGCGCGTGGCTGTAGCGCTTCGTCTTGACCGCGTCGTACAGCGCTTCAAGCGTCTGGACGCGCCCGGCCGCTGCGCGGATGCGGCGCTCGATGCCCTCGGCGACGTCCGGCACGCGGCGCAGGGCTTCGGGCGAAGCAGTGGAGAGAAACGCGAGGATCGCGCGCTCCAGATGCCGCAGGTCGGCCGGATACTGCCCGGCGTCCTGCAAGGTGCGGATGCGCGCCGCGGTCGCCTCGGGCACATAGGGGGCGATGTCGCCCGCGTCGGCGCTCATGCGGCGCAGCAGGCTGGCGGAGGCAAAGCGGCCGCTGGCGGCATCGTCGTCGTGGCCGACGGCAATGCGCCGGAGCGTGTGCGGCTCGAGCTTTCCGCCGGTCTGCAGGATCGCCTTGCAGTATTCGATGCCGAGGATGTTGTTCGGCTGCGTGCAGAGCGCGGCGCATTCGGCGCCGAGCGCTTTTTCAATGGCGCGCGTGCGCGCGGCGGCAAAGGGCAGGCCCGCTGCGAGGTGGGGGCGCAGGCCGTCCGCAAGCTGCGCGGAAAGCAGGTATTCAGCGATGCGCATAAGCGGCGCGGTTTCGCCGCATTCGCTGCCGAAAAAGAGCGTGTCCGCGCCGAGCGCGTTCAGCAGCGATACGCCGCCGAAGGCAAAGCGCTCCGCACCGGCCAGCGCCCACGGCAGCGGAAGCTCCAGCACGAGGTCCGCGCCGTTTTGCAGCGCGAGCCGCGCGCGCGACCACTTGTCGAGCGCCGCCGCCTCGCCGCGCTGTACGAAATTTCCGCTCATTGCGCAGACGATGGGGCCGCCCGCCGCGGCCCGCATGTGGCGCAGCAGCGCCGCATGACCGTTGTGCAGCGGGTTGAATTCACAAATTACGCCGGAAATCTTGTTTTTTACGACCATTTTGCGTGAAAACTCCTTGAAATTCAGCTTGGTTTGTACTATTATATAATACAGCATTGCAATTTATCTTACAAGCGCGTTTTGCAGGACACCCGCGCTTATTTTTGCGTTCTGCAAATCTGCATCAAGACCACAGGGGGAAGACATAATGAAAATTCTGGTTATCAACGCCGGCAGCTCCTCGCTCAAGTACCAGCTGATCGACATGGACAACGAGCAGATGCTCGCCAAGGGCAACTGCGAGAAGATCGGCCTTGAGATGGGCATTTTCGGCCACAAGACCGCGGACGGCCGCGAGAAGAAGATCGAGATCTGCATGAAGAACCACACCGAAGCGTTCGAGCAGGTCAAGAATGCGCTGCTCGACAGCGAGGTCGGCGTCATCAAGGATCTCAGCGAGGTTTCCGCAATCGGCCACCGCATCGTCCAGGGCGGCTCGCTGTTCAGCGAGTCGGTGCTGGTCGACGACAAGGTCATCGAGGGCATTGAGAGCCTGATCCCGCTCGCGCCGCTGCACAACAGCGCGCACGTGCAGGGCATCCGCGCCTGCATGAGCGTTTTCGGCAAGGAAGTGCCGGAGGTCGTCGTGTTCGATACGGCGTTCCATTCCACCATGCCGCCGAAGGCATATATGTTTGCCGTCCCCTACGAGTATTATGAGAAGTACAAGATCCGCCGCTACGGCTTCCACGGCACGTCCCACCGCTATGTCAGCCACCGCCTCGCGGAAATCATGGGCCGCGACCTCAAGGACATGAAGGTCATCACCTGCCACATCGGCAACGGCTCCTCGATCACGGCGATCAAGGACGGCAAGGTCATCGACACCAGCATGGGCCTCACGCCGCTCGACGGCTTCATGATGGGCACCCGTACCGGTACGCTCGATCCGTCCGTTGTCACCTTCATCGCGGAGAAGGAAAACCTCACGCCGGCGCAGCTTTCCGACCTGTTCAACAAGAAGTCCGGCCTGCTCGGCATCTCCGGCATTTCGAGCGACGACCGCGACGTCTCGAAGGCGGAGCAGGAGGGCAACCCGCGCGCACATCTCGCCCATGAGATGCTCGTCTACCAGATCAAGAAGTTCATCGGCAGCTATGCGGCCGCGCTGAACGGCGTCGACGCGATCGTCTTCACCGCCGGCCTCGGCGAGAACCAGGATACGCTGCGCGAGCGCATCTGCACGGACATGGAGTATCTCGGCCTGAAGTTCGACAAGGCGGCAAACACCGGCACCCGCGGCGTGGAGAAGAAGATCTCCGCCGACGACAGCAAGGTCGCCGTCTACGTCATCCCGACGAACGAAGAGCTCGTCATCGCGCGCGATACGAAAGCCATCGTCGAAAACATGTAAGCTTACATATAGAAAGCGGAGCCGCCGGGTTTTGGAAAGCCCGGCGGCTTTTTGCCGGCCGAATCGCGCCGGAAAGCGAAATTTCGAAGAAATCCGCGTGTTGCTTGGTGCGGCAAATCGGTTCGCGTGACCAAATTTGCCGGTTTATCCTGCAATCCGGGTAGCTTACAGGATTTTCTTTGCGAAAAAGGTTGCAATTTTGTAACCTTTACGTTATAATTGTAAATGTCTTGAAATATTTGTCTGTCCCACAGCGAAAAGACAGATTTCGATTCGGCGCGGTCGTGCTGTGTACCGCGATTATGAGAGTAAGGACTGGTGATCTAACATGACTGTTTCCGTGCGGAAAAACGGAAAACGAGTGGCGGCGCTTCTGCTCGCGCTCGTTCTGGTTTTGTCCGTCTGCCCGTTTGCGGTGCATGCGGAGGAGACCGAGGCGAGAACGACGGAGTATGTGCATCTGCGCAGCGGCCCCGGCACGAACTATGATTCGCAGGGCGTGCTGGCGGAGGGCACTGTGCTGACGGTTACGGATACGAGCAACAGCGAGTGGTACGCGGTCAGGACGTCCGGCGGAACGACCGGCTATATCTTCTCCCAGTACATCGCGATCGGCGGTTCGGATTCCGGCAGCGCGGCGAAGACGACGGAATACGTGCATCTGCGCAGCGGCCCGGGCACGAACTACAGCTCGAAGGGCGTCATCGCTTCCGGCACGGCGATCACGGTTACGGATACAAGCAACAGCGAATGGTATGCGGTCAGGCTTTCGAACGGCACGACCGGCTACATGTTCTCCGAATACATAAGCATGAGCGGCGGCTCCTCGTCCTCCGGCTCCGATTCCGTGCCGTCCACGGAATCCACGGCGGCGAAGGTGACCGAGTACGTCAACGTGCGCAGCGGCCCGGGTACGAACTACACCTCGAAGACGGTCATCGCCTCGGGCACCTCGATCACGGTCACGGACCGCAGCAACGCGGAATGGTACGCGGTCAAGCTGTCGAACGGCATGACCGGCTACATCTTCTCGCAGTATATCCAGCTGTCGAACGATTCCTCTTCGGACGCGGGCTCCGTGCCGTCGACGGAATCCACGCCGGCGAAGACGACCGAGTATGTCAACGTGCGCAGCGGCCCGGGCACGAACTACACTTCGAAGACGGTTATCGCTTCGGGCACCTCGATCACGGTCACGGACCGCAGCAATTCGGAGTGGTATGCGGTCAAGCTCTCGAACGGCATGACCGGCTACATCTTCTCGATCTATATCCGGATTGAAGATGAGAGCAGCTCGGGCGGCTCGTCCGGAACGGAGTCCACGCCGGCGAAGACGACCGAGTACGTCAACGTGCGCAGCGGACCTGGCACGAACTACACTTCGAAGACAGTCATCGCTTCGGGCACCTCGATCACGGTCACGGATACAAGCAACCCGGAGTGGTATGCGGTTAAGCTTTCGAACGGCATGACCGGTTATATCTATTCGATTTATATTGAGCTTCAAAGCAGCGCCGGCGGCGGCTCGACCTCGGGCGGCGTTCAGGCCAAAACAACGGCGGGCGTCAACCTGCGCCGCGGCGCGGGCACCAGCTTCGGCGTCATCCGCGTCGTTGCCACCGGCACCACGGTCACCGTGACCGAGGCGACGAACGCGCAGTGGTACAAGGTCAAGCTGTCGGACGGCACCGAAGGTTACATCTTTACGGAATACCTCAACGTCATCTCCGGCGACATCGATTCGGTCAAGCCGGATGAGGACGATACGCCGGACACGAGCGGCGCGGTCACCGCGCGGACGACGACGGATATCAACCTGCGCAGGGGACCGGGCACGACGTACGGCGTGATCATGGTCGTGGATGAAAACGTGACGGTCACCGTGACTGAGGCGACGAACAGCGAGTGGTACAAGGTCAGGCTGGCGGACGGCACCGAAGGCTACTTCTCCGCCCAGTACCTGAAGATCGTCTCCGGCGACATCGATTCGGTCAAGCCCGACGATTCCGGCGATAAGGAGGACGAGGACGACGGCGGCAGCAGCGACCTGGAGGGGACCGGCGAATACCTGCGCACGACGACAGGCGTCAACCTGCGCAAGGGGCCGAGCACTTCGACCGACGTTCTCACCGTCCTGAACTCCGGCACGATCGTCGAAGTGATCGACCGCGACACGCAGGGCTGGGTCCACGTGCGCACGACGAGCGGCAGGGTCGGCTATGTTTCCGCCGATTATGTGACCGCGTATACGCCGTCGGGCACGAACGGCTCGGTTTCGACGACGTCGGCGACAATCGCCCAGTACAAGACGCTTTACATCGAGGGCTCCGGCAGCTCGGTGATCTGGACAAGCTCGGATACGTCCGTCGCGCGCGTTGAAGCGGGCGTTGACAACCAGTTGTTTGTTTACGGCGTTGCGCCCGGCACGGCGAAGATCGTCGGCAAGGGCGCGAACGGCAAGGAGCTGGCCTCCTGCACCGTGACGGTTACGGCGCCGGAAGCGGTCCGCTTCGCCTACACGACGCCGAACATCATTTCCGCCGGCTCGAGCTTCCACCTCAAGGCGGTCACCGACACGCAGAAGTCGAGCGTGAAGTTCGAGATTCAGGGCGTCGGCACGTACGAGACCTCCTCGTATACGTCCGAGTCGCAGGGGGACAACAGCGTCCGCATCTTCTCGGCTTCGGCGACCATCAATACGCCGGGCACCTATACGGTCCGCGCGTACTCGAATTCGGGCAGCGGCTATTCCTCCACCTATAAGGAATTCACGATCCTCGTCGTTTCGACGACGGACAAGACGAGCACCTCGAACGAGGCGAGACGCATCAGCGACGAGATGCTGGAGAACATCGCCTCCTATGAGGGCTACGTGCCCGGCGTCAGCCCGGATACGCTGGCCGGCAACCTGCCGACCGTCGGCTACGGCTACGTGGTCGCGAAGAATACCTCGTTCTACAACAACCTGACCCGCACGGAGGCGAAAGCCATGCTGGCGGAAACGGTGAATTCGGGCGGGTATACCTCGGATGTCAACTACTTCATTTCGCAGAACGGCCTGCAGATGAGCCAGTGCCAGTTCGACGCGCTCGTGAGCTTCGGCTACAACGTCGGCTCCTCCTACTGGCGCGGATACGGCAGCTGCTATGTGCGCACCGTCATCCTGAATACGGTCGTACCGCCGTCGAATCTCTCGTCTTCCAACCCGTACGGCGGCAAGGTCACGTCGACGACGCTGACGATCTACAGCGACCATTCGGATTCTTCTTCCAGAGTCGGCTCGCTCAGTGAGGGCAACAGCGTCAGCATCATCGGGTACTGGCGCGACGACAGCACGAAGCACGCGTGGTACCAGGTTACGGCGAGCGGCAAGACCGGCTGGGTGCGTGCGGGCGACGTCGCGTTCAACAACACGTCCGGCCTCACGCGCGACCTGAACTACGTGGATGCGTACACGTTCGGCAGCAACCTGCTGGATTGGCACGTTGCGGGCGGCCGCTGCTACATCGGCCTGTACTACAGACGTCTGGCCGAGGCCAAGGTCTTCTCCTACGCGAACTACAGCGAGGCTTCGCCGAGCAGCGCGAACTACAAGGTCAACACCTACGGTTACGATGTGCCGACCTGCCTCTGATTTAAAACTGCATAAATAACAACGAGCCTGCCGGATTTTCGGCAGGCTCGTTTTGCGTCCGGTGCGGAAGATTTTTCTATGCCCTCGACCAGTATTTCCGGTCGAGCGTGCGGTAGCGCACGGCTTCGGCGGCGTGCCGGGCCTCGATGCGCGGTGCGTTGTCGAGGTCGGCGATCGTGCGCGCGACCTTGAGCACGCGGTCGTAGGCGCGCGCGGAAAGCCCGAATTTTTCAAAGGCGTTTTTGAGCAGCGTCTCGGCGTCGGGCGTCATGCAGCAGACCTCCCGCAGAAGCTCGGGCGGGATCTGCGCGTTGCAGGCGACCGCG
>DSLFI04101__coassemble_1459_pt1 | contig 8936 bp, 9 predicted proteins | sample DSLFI04101__metabat2_high_PE_040 | metagenome-assembled genome bin DSLFI04101
CATGCTGGCGTAGGTATTGTCAAAGTGAAATTTTGCGCGGTTCATCGGCATTGCATGTTTCCTCGATATGGATGCACCCTAATTATAGTGAAAGAACACACCCTTGTATTTGATATTTTTATAAAGCGCTGTGATAAAAGGCATCGGGTTTGCGGCTCAATCGTCCTTTCCCCCGCACGCCATGCTCTCAAGCTGCCGGTGGAGCGTGCCGAAGGTCTCGCCGTTGACGACGTTCTCCGCCTCGCCGGTCAGGTTGATCGTGATGCGGTCGATCAGCTGCACCAGCGTGCACAGCTCCTCCTCCGAAAAGCCCTCGAACGCCTTCCGGTCGAGAAGGTCCATCTTTTCCCGGCAGAGCTCGCGCACCTGCGCGCCCTGCGCAGAAAGGTACAGCCGCTTGCAGCGCAGGTTGTCCTCGTCGACCTCCTTCGTCAAATAGCCGGCTTTTTGCAGCCGCTTTGTGGAGAGCGCGATAGACGCCGGGCTCACCTGCAGGAAATCCGCCATTTCCACTTGCGTGCAGCCCGGGTGCTCCGCAAGATAGTTGAGCACGGGCATCTGCCCCGCATACAGCCCGTCCTTACAGATCTCATTCCTTTGCGCCAGCATGCGCACGAGTTCCAGCTTATGCAGTCTGCCTGTAATCTGATACAGCTCCATACTGCCTTCCCCCTCAATGTCCTTTTGATATTATTATAACGCGGCTGTTATTTTTGTCAACACAAAGCCTGTAAAACGCAATTTACTTTTCACGGCCTTTGTGGTAGACTGAAAGAAAACTGCAGAAGGGGGCTGCGCCTGCCATGAATGAAACCATCCGCCTGCTCAACGCGCGCAAATCCGTGCGCGTTTTTGAGGACCGGGAGATCCCGGCCGAAATCCGGGAAGCCATCCTCAACGCCGCGATGCGTGCGCCGACCGCGGGCAACATGATGCTGTATTCGATACTCGACATCACCGACCAGGCGGTCAAGGACAAGCTGGCCGTCACCTGCGACGACCAGCCGTTCATCGCCTCGGCCAAAATGGTGCTGATTTTCTGCGCGGATTACCACCGCTGGTACCGGAAATTCAAGCTCGCCGGCTGCGACGCGGGCGACGTGCCGCCCCCGCAGCTGAGCGACCTGATCCTCGCGACAAACGACGCGGTGATCGCCGCGCACGCCGCCTGTACGGCCGCGGAGAGCTTCGGCGTCGGCTCGTGCTACATCGGCGACATCATCGAAAACTTCGAGACGCACCGGGCGCTGCTCGGCCTGCCGCCGCAGACCGCGCCGGTCTGCATGCTTGTGTTCGGCTATCCGACCGCACAGCAGCGCGAACGGCCGCAGACCACGCGCTTCCCGAAGCGCTGCGTCGTTTTCGAAAACCGATACCGCGAGCTGACCGAGGAGGAGCTGCTCGGCATGATGCCGAACGACCGCACGAAAGCGCTCTACAACCGGAAATACGTTTCCGCATTCGCAAAGGAAATGGTCCGCTCCACAAAGGAAATTTTCAAAAACTGGAACCGAAAGGATTAAGCTATGCTGCATATCGGATGTCATCTCTCCGCCGCAAAGGGCTACTACGCCATGGGCAAAACCGCGCTCTCAATCGGCGCCGACACATTTCAGTTCTTCACGCGGAACCCCCGCGGCAGCCGCGCAAAGCCGCTCGACCCCGAGGACGCCCGGAAGCTGAACGACCTTGCCGCGGAAAACCGCTTTGCCGTGCTGCTCGCCCACGCGCCGTACACGATCAACCCGTGCTCGGCCAGCGCGGAGACGCGCACCTTTGCGCTGGAAACCATGCGGGACGACCTGCAGCGCCTCGAGGCGACGCCGCACAACCTCTACAATTTTCACCCCGGCAGCCATGTCGGGCAGGGCGCGGAGACCGGTATCGCGCAGATCGCCGACACGCTGAACCAGATTCTGCTGCCGGAGCAGACGACGACCGTGCTGCTCGAAACGATGGCCGGCAAGGGCAGCGAGGTCGGCTCCCGCTTTGAGGAGCTGCGCGAGATTCTGGACCGCGTCGCCCTTTCATCGCACATGGGCGTCTGCCTGGACACCTGCCACGTCTTTGACGCGGGATACGACATCGTGAACGATCTGGACGGCGTGCTCGCGGAATTCGACCGCGTGATCGGGCTGGACCGGCTGCGGGCGATCCACATCAACGACAGCATGTTCGGCCTTTCCAGCCATAAGGACCGCCACGCCAAAATCGGCGAGGGAAAGATCGGGCTGGAGGCCTTTACGCGCATCGTCAACCACCCGGTGCTGCGCAGCCTGCCCTTTTATCTGGAAACGCCGAACGAGCTGCCCGGCTACAAGGCGGAAATCGAGCTGCTGCGCAGCGTATACGCAGAATAATCCCCGTCTCTATACGCGAAAAGCGGACATTACCGAGTTTGGCAATGCCCGCTTTTTTGTCTCTGTGCCGATCTGCACGTCTTCCCCGTCCGGCCCGTGGCCGTGAAGACCGCTTTACGCCTTTTCGGGCGCGCTGCTTCGAACCGTATTCAGATAATAATTTCCGTCGTTGACCGTCTGGTTCGCCGTTTCGGCCGCGTCGAAGTCATTGAAGTGCCACCACTCCGAGGCCAGCGGCGTCAGGCCGGCGTCCGTGCAGTAGGTGCGCAGCAGAAGCGCCGCTTCGTTCATCGTGTCCGCAGCCGGTCCAGCCCGCTCGCGCAATCCTTTGTCGTTTTCCGTCGGTCCAGGACGGGCCGCGCTCAACCGCATGCATCGGCCCACAGGCATTCGCCGCAAATTTCTTTCCGAAAGCCCTTGCTTTTTACAGAAAACGGCGTTAAACTCTCCATTAAGATCAGAGTCTCAGGAGGGATTTTGTGAAGGACAATCTGATTCCCATCGGCAAGATGGCTGCAATGAACCGGGTCTCCGTCCCCACCCTGCGCCTTTACGACGAAAAGGGCCTGCTCAAGCCCCGGTACGTCGATCCGGAAACGGGATACCGGTATTACGACATCGACCAGAACGCCCGGCTGGATATGATCGCCTACATGAAAGAGCTCGGCATGAGCCTGGCCCAGATCGCGCAGGTGCTGCAAAAGGAGGACATCTCCCTGATCGAGGAGCTGCTTTCGCAGAAAAACGAGCAGATCCACGAGCAGATGCGTCAGCTCAAGGCCCAGCACGACGCGGTGGAGCGGGCGATCCTGTCCATCGAGCGGTACCGCAAGTCTCCGGCGACCGGCACGCTCTCTTTGGAGTATATCGACCGGCGCTTCGCCTGGGGCATCCCCTGCGCGTACAACTTTTATCAGGACGACGTGCACAGCTACGAGCAGAGCCTGCGCGCGCTGCGGCTGAAGCTGGAGGAAAAGGGCTTCCAGCAGATCCACTCCTACAACATCGGCACCTCCATCCTCCGGGAGGACTTCCTCGCGGACCGCTTTACGGCGGACCGGATCTTCATTTTCGCCAGCACGCGGGACCAGGGCGACCTCTCGGCCCTGCAGGTGGTCGAGAGCGGCATGTACGCCTGCATCTACCTCGACAACTACGACGACGAGGTGCGCTGCGCGCGTCTCCTCCGAAGCCATTGCGCGGACATGGGCTACCACGTGGCCGGCGACTATATCTGCGAGGTCATGACGGGCTTCAATGTGTTCGACAACGACCCGCGCAGCATGTTCCTCCGGCTGCAGGTGCCGGTCACTTTTCAGAAATAAAGAGAAATTGCCAAAAATTTCACATTCCCTCTTGACTCTTCCTCCGCATGAGGGTTTAAACTGAAGACAGACGAGGCAGAATAGAAAGAGAGCATCTTTTGTGTTCTGCAACAACACATGCTGTGAAGGAGGAACTGATATGGAAAAAATCAAGGTTGTGCAGTATGGATGCGGCAAAATGGCGAAGTACACCCTGCGCTATCTGTACGAGCACGGCGCCCAGATCGTAGGCGCCATCGACGTGAACCCGCAGGTCGTCGGCATGGATGTGGGCGACTACGCCGGGCTGGGCCTGAAAACAGGCGTCATCATTTCCGACGACGCCGACAGCGTTCTGGATTCGTGCAATGCGGACGTGGCCATCGTCACCCTGTTCAGCTTCATCGGGGACATCTACGACCATGTGGAAAAATGCGTCTCCCGCGGCATCAACGTGATCACGACCTGCGAGGAAGCCATCTATCCGTGGACGACTTCGGCAGCGCAGATCAACCGTCTGGACGCTCTGGCCAGAGAAAACAACTGCACGATCACCGGCTCCGGCATGCAGGATATTTTCTGGATCAACATGGTCGCCATGGTGGCCAGCGGCTGCAACAAAATCGAGAAGATCAAGGGCGCCTACAGCTACAACGTGGAGGACTACGGCCTTGCTCTGGCCAACGCCCACGGCTGCGGCCTGACGCCCGAGGAATTTGAGCAGAAGATCGCCCACCCCGCGGAATTTGAGCCCTCCTACGCGTGGAACGCCAGCGAGGCCATCTGCAGCAAGCTGGGACTGACGATCCGGTCCATCACACAGAAGCATGTGCCCTGCATCGTGGACCACGACGTGTACAGCGCAACGCTGGGCAAAACCATCCCGGCCGGCAACTGCATCGGCATGTCCGCGGTGGTCACCATCGAGACCATGCAGGGCATCACGATCGAGGAGGAGACCATCGGCAAGGTGTACGGCCCGGACGACGGCGACATGTGCGACTGGTGGATCACCGGCGAGCCAAACACGGAGTTCCATGTTGTGAAGCCGGCCACGGTCGAGCACACCTGCGCGACGATCGTCAACCGGATCCCCAGCCTTTTCAACGCGCCTGCCGGTTACGTCACCTGCGACCAGCTCGAGCCTCATAGCTATCTGACCTATCCGATGGAATATTACCTGTAAGCGTTTCTTTATGAAAAGCAGCGCCTTTACCAGCCGGTAAAGGCGCTGCTTTTTTGTGCGGATATGTGTGCTCAAATTATCGCAAAAGTCATTCTCTCAGCGGTCCGTCACGCCACACTTACACGCGCCCGGCCTTTATGCCCGGAACAGCTCGGCCGCGCGGGTCAGGATCTGCCTGCACTGCAGCGGGATGCGCCCGAGCCCGTCGGGGCCGACATTCAGCAGATAGTTGATGCCGAGGCGGCGCAGCTTTTCCCGGTTCGCCGCGATGGTTTCCGCGCTTTTCCAGTCCTGATCCCACGCGCAGTATCCCCACGAGTGGTTCATCGTGGCCGCCGTTTCGTACAGCCCGTAGGGCGAGGGCTTGAAGCCGTCGATCTCGTTCATCGACACGTTGTCGAGCGAAGCGTCGCTCGGCACTTCCGACGGAATCTCGTTGTCGCCGAGCGAGACGTAATCGTACGTGCCGTTGCCGAGTCTGGAATTGATCAGACAATCGGGCTGATACCGCTTCACGGCGTCGTACAGCTTCCGGCTCTGCTCCTCGCGCAGCGTCATGGGCATGTCGAACCAGATCAGGCAAAGCTCGCCGTAGTTCCGGAGGATCTCCTCAACCTGCGGGTAGATTTTGTTCTCAAAGCAGATGTCGAAGTTCTTTTTTTCCTTGTTCGGGAAGTCCCAGCTGTTTTCCCACGTCACGCCCTGGGCCGTGGACGGGTCGGACAAATAACCGCCGCCGTGCTCCTCGTGCCAGTCCAGATCCTGCGAATAGTACATGCCCATTTTCAGGCCGTATTTATAGCAGGCTTCCCCGAGCTCTGCGATCACATCGCGGCCGAACGGCGTGGCGTCGACGACGTTGTAGCGGTCCACCTTGGAATGGAACATCGCGAAGCCGTCGTGGTGCTTGCTCGTGACCACAAAGTACCGCATCCCGCAGTCCCGCGCGAGACGCACCCACGCGTCCGCATCAAAATAGACCGGGTTGAACGCTTTGGCAAGCTGCTCATAGTCGGCGTTCGGGATCGCGAGATTCGCCTGAATCCACTCGGCGTAAGGGCCGCTGAAGTGGTCCCGCCATTCGCCCGCCAGCAGCGAATACAGCCCCCAGTGCACCATCATGCCGTACTGCGCTTCCTTAAACCATTCTTTCATATTCACGGTAAAAAACCTCCTACGGGATATGTCCTCTGTATTATAGCAGGCGGCCGCACCGCAGACAAGTGGAAATTTCGCGGTATTCCGCGCAATGCAAATCGCGCGGCCGGACGTGCGGAAAGGCTTCAGCCTTTTCCGGAAGCCGATCTCAGATATCCTTCTGACAGGTATACCGCGCCAGGCCCCGGCTGTGCTTTCCGTACTCGATCGCTTCTTTCGGACAGCGGCAGATGCACGCCATACAGTGCGTGCAGTTTTTCCCCCACACCGGCTTCCCCTGCTCGATGCGCACATTGCCGAGCGGGCAGACGGCCGCGCATTTTCCGCAGGAAATGCAGCTGTCGGTCACGTAGAATTTTCTCGCATGGACGCATGTGGGGTAAAACAAATCGTTGATGACGCCGCTGTACACCCGGTCCATCAGGGAAACGCTCACCGACGGGAATTTTTCCCCGTTCTTAATATAGAGCGCCGTCCGGTCGATCACGTGCTCCGCCCGCTCGAGGATCTTCGCTGCCTGCGCCGCATCCGGCGTCGTGAACATCGCGATGTAATTTTCCGGCATCACGATCTCCCGGCAGCCCATATAATTCATTTTCTTTTTTGCGCACAGCTTTTTCAGGTACTCCCCCGCGCCGCATATATTCTCCCCGCAGGTCAGGACGAAGTAGACGTCTCTGCTCCCGTTAAGCGCCGTGCGCTCGATCCAGTTTTGCACGACGCGCGGAATCCGCCATGCATAGGTCGGCGCCACGATCACCCAGGGGCGTTCCGCATGCATCGCCGAAAAATCACTGCGCCTGATCTTCTCAAAAAGACTGATGCACCTGTCCTCCGTCTCCCTGCTGATTCTCTTCGCCGCATATGCGCTGTTTCCGGTTCCGGAAAAATATAAAACCATTGTATTTTCTCCTTTTTTATTGTCGGTTCAATGGGTCTGCGCTGTCAAAAACAGTATAACACAAATCGGCAAAAACTTTAATCGAATTTTCGTTTTTCAACAGGCCAAATGTTTCCGGACGGGGCGGCCCGCGCCGCCGCCTTCCGCGGGCAGACCGGCATCCGGGACTGCCATACGAAAAGCCGGCGGACCGGAAAGGGATCTCCCCCTTCCCGCCTGCCGGCTATGCTTTTATAATTCTGTCGGCGCAAGACCGAAGCGGTCAATCCCCGTAGGCAAACAGCTCCACGCGCAGAATCGTCGGCTCTGCAAAGCGCATGACGGCGATTTCGTCGCCGTTGCGGCGGAGCGTCGTGTGCCAGGCGCCGTCGGGCTCGAAGCAGCCTTCCTCCACGGAAAGATAGTCCCAGTAAGGCTTTTGCGGGTCGCTGGAAAACGGCATCGGCGAGCAGTTCACGCAGAGCAGCCAGAACGTGTCTTCCGATTCCTTCACGACGAGCGCGCCGCCGGGCGCCTTTTCCTTTTCGTCGACGCCCATTCTGACCGTAAAGCCGAAGTCGCCCATCACGAGCTTCTGCTCCCGGCCCTGTTCGCTGGAAACCGCCTGCAAATCGTCGGTGCCGAGCTTCGGGGTGATCTTGTGCAGCATGGAGCGCAGCGCCGTGGTGATCTGCCGGTATTCCTCCGCATCCTGCCGCGTGCGCAGGGCCGGGTCGGTCAGGTCCATTCCAACGCCGGACATGCCAAGAAACGGCTTGCCGATATCCTCAAAGCCAAAAGGCGCGTAACAGATGGCGTGGTGGCGGCCCACCGCGTAGAGCTGGCGCACGCCGGCGTATGCGTGGGTAGCGGTCTCCGGGATGAAAAGCGGGTTGCCGTTCTTTGTGTACGATTCGCACACCGCGCAGAACGCGGGCGTGTAGATATCCGGGGCCAGAATGTCAATGGACGGCGCGGCAAACTGCCAGACCTCCATCACCCGGGCGATGGGGCCGCCGCTCGGGTACTCGCCGGCCTTGCCCTGCTCCAGCCAGCAGTTGGCGGTCATCGGGATGTCGTACGCTTCCTTACCCGCCGCAGCAACCCGGTTGACATAGGACGAAACGTAGTACGCGCTGAAAAGCTCCTCCGCTACGGAGCCAAAGCATTCTTCCCACGTGCCGGCGTCTGCGCCTTCCTCCACAGCGGCGCGCACCTCGTCAGCCATATTCTCCGTATGGGCTTTCAGGTACTGCACCAGCTCCGCGGGGGCAGGCCCATAAAACAGCCGGTCTGCCAAGTCGGCGTGTTCCCGGGCGGCCGTGAGCACGCCGGTTTCGTTTTCCACCTGCATCATCAGCACGGTGTTTTCCCGACTGTCGATCTCCCGGATATGCGCCATCACCGCATGGAAAGCTCTGGCGTCGGCTTTGCACGCTTCCTCGCTGAGGTACGAAAGCGTCGTGTAGTTCACCGCGCCCAGAATCTCCATTCTGCCGCTGCGCTTTCCCTTCTGCATTTCCGCCCGCGGGAAACGGTTCAAATCCTTTCTCACCCACGCCGGGGCATAGGCGCACTGGGCGTTTTTCCAGGAGCCGAACCAGATGAGCTCCAGCTTCAAGCCGTGCTTTCTGGCGATGTCGATGACCATATCCACCGTGGAAAAGTCAAAGCAGCCCTCCTCGGGCTCGATCAGCTCCCAGCTGAGGGTGGCGATGACGCTGTTCATGCCGAGCTCCACGGCTTTCCGGCAGCTCGCCTCCATGGCTTCCGGTGTGGACGAATTCGAATTGTGCAGCTCCCCCGCCAGCATGACGAAGGGGTGGTCGTCAACCATCAAAACTTTCGTGCTTCCCTGTTGTTTCAGATATGGACTGCGCATGGCAAAAACTCCTTTTAATCGATCCGTATAAGTATTTTCTGTCATCGGCTGCTCCGGACGCCCGGCGGCTCAAAGATGGATTTTGTAGAAACACATGGCCGCGCACGGGAACCGCTCAGCCGCGCAGAGATGCAAAATCACGCAAACTCCTTCTCCTTGCAAGAAC
>DSLFI04101__coassemble_1496_pt1 | contig 8787 bp, 7 predicted proteins | sample DSLFI04101__metabat2_high_PE_040 | metagenome-assembled genome bin DSLFI04101
CAGCGGCTACCTCGGGGAATGCCGGGAGGACTGGCGCGGCAGGGACGACCAGCTCCGGCCGCTCGTCCGCTTTCTGAAGGAGCGGATCGAGCAGCTTGCAGAAGCAGGAACCTGAAGTCCCGAAACAGCATACACAAGCAAAACGGGGGCGAACCGCTGGGGTCGCTCCCGTTTTCGTATCATCGAATTCTTATTGCATCTATTTCCCGGGGAATCAATCCGCCTGCTCATCCGCTCTGCGGATCTGCGCGCGCTTGATTTTGCCGCCGAGCGTTTTCGGTAGCTCTTTTACGTACTCGATCACGCGCGGGTACTTGTAAGGCGCCGTCACATGCTTCACGTGGTTCTGCAGCTCCTTGGTGAGCGCCGGCGTGCCCTCGTAGCCCTCGGCGAGCACGACGGTCGCCTTGACGACCTGCCCGCGGATCGGGTCCGGCGCGCCGGTGATCGCGCACTCGACGACGGCCGGATGCTCGAGCATGGCGGATTCCACCTCAAACGGCCCGATGCGGTAGCCGGAGCACTTGATGACGTCGTCGTTGCGGCCGACAAACCAGTAATACCCCTTGCTGTCGCGCCACGCCACGTCGCCCGTATCGTAGTAAGCGCCGCCGAGCTTTTCCTCCGTCATCTCCGGGTTTTTGAAATAGCCGGTGAACAGGCCGGTCGGCGGGTTGTGCTTCACGTCCATGATCGCGATCGTGCCCTCGTCGCCGTCCTCGCAGACATTGCCGTCGCTGTCGATCAGCTGAATGTCAAAGAGCGGCGACGGCTTGCCCGTCGAACCGGGAATCGGCTTGAACCACTGGAAGTTCGCGATCAGCACGGGGCCTTCCGACTGGCCGAAGCCCTCGCAGAGCTCGAGGCCCGTCAGGTTGTACCACTTTTTAAAGACCTCCGGATTCAGCGGCTCGCCCGCGATGCAGCAGTGGTGGATGCAGGAGAGATCGAATTTTGTCACATCCTCCTGCAGCATGAAGCGGAACATCGTCGGCGGCGCGCAGAACGTCGTGACCTTATACTGCGTGATCTTTTCGAGCAGGTGCAGCGGCACGAATTTATCCATGTCGTAGGCGAAAACGACCGCGCCGCAGATCCACTGCCCGTAGATCTTGCCCCAGCCGAACTTGGCCCAGCCGGAGTCCGAAACGCTCATGTGCAGCCTGTTTTCCTCCACGCGCTGCCAGTACTTCGCCGTGATGATGTGGCCGAGCGGGTACGCAAAATTGTGCTGGACCATCTTCGGCATGCCGGTTGTGCCGGAGGTGAAGTACACGAGCATGATGTCGTCCCAACGCGTCGCCTGATCGTCGATCGGGCGCTCGAACACGTCGGAAAACCGCTCGAGCTCATCGTTCAGCGTGAGCCAGCCCTCGCGGTGGTCGACGACCATGACCTTGTTCTGCAGGGAGGGCACGTCGCACTCTGCGGTTTCGATCTGTTCGATGACGAACGGGTCGTTGACGCAGACGATCGTCTGCACCGAAGCGGAGTTGCCGCGGTAAACGATGTCCTTTTTCGTGAGCTGCAGCGAGCCCGGGATCAGGATGGCGCCGAGCTTATGCAGCGCCGTCGCGCAGACCCAGTATTCCCAGCGGCGGCGCAGGATCAGCATGACGACGGTTCCCTTGCGGATGCCGATGCTTCTGAAAAAGTTCGCCGCGCGGTTCGATAGCTTTTTGATATCGGTGAAGGTGAAGATCCGCTCGTGGTCGTGGTCGTCGCACCAGACAAGCGCCTTCTTTTCCGGCTCGCTGTCCGCCCATGCGTCCACGATGTCGAAGCCGAAATTGAAGTTTTCCGGCACATTCACCTTGTAGTTTGCCTTAAAATCCTCGTAGGAATCGAATTCGATACGAGGCAGAAATCGATCGAGTAACATTTGCAACAGTCCTTTTATATTTTTACACAGCGCCGGGCGCTGTCATCCCTTTGTCTCACTCTGCAATAACCGTCAGGAAACGCGCCTTTACGTCGCCGCCGCAGCGCTGGCCGTGCGGCTTCGTCGGGTTGAAGTAAATGGAATCCCCCGCCTTGAGCGTGAATTCTTCCCCGTCGTAATGGACGATGACGGTGCCTTCCAGAACCAGGTTGAACTCCTGCCCGCTGTGCGTGATGAGGCCGGCCGGCGTGTCCGTCGGCTCCAGCGTCACGAGCAGCGGCTGCATAACCTTACCGTAGTACCGATAGGCGAGGTCTTCGAAATAGTATTCCGGGTTGCGGTTGACAACCTTGCCCTTGCCGCGGCGCACGATGTGGTAGCTGTCCAGTTTGGCCGGTATGCCGGTGACGATCTCGGTGAAGTCTACGCCGAACTTGTTTGCAACCTCGTAGATCAGGCTGATCGGGATGTCGTGACCGTTTTCTTCATAGCCGCGGTAGACTTCCGGATCTACGCCGAGCTCCTGTGCAAGCTGTTCGACCGTATAGTCGCTGACTTCGCGGAGCTCGCGCAGTCTTGCCGAAATCTCATTGTAATCGTTGGACAAAATGAGTCCCCCTTTATCAGTTATTTAGCTATAAGTATAGCACGCAGAGGGGCGTTTTGCAAGTCGGCGCCATGAATTTTGCAAAATCAAGAAAATTACGCGCCGAAAGCGTCGATGGCCGCCCGGGCGTTTGCCATCTCCGCGCGGGTCTCCTCCCGGTCCAGATAGTCGACCGCGTACAGGATCACGCCGTCCGCGCCGGTCTCCTCGGCGCGCTCGATCTGCCGCGCGATCGTGTCGTCGGTGTTGAGCCACGTGCCGTTGTCCGCATCCGTTCCCGCCTTGTAGACGGCAAGCCCGATGTAGAGCTTCACGCTGTCGAGACGTTCCATCGCGTTCCACTGCTGGAGCGCTTCCTCGAACGGAAGGGCTTCGTTTTCAAAGCTGTAGTAGAGCTGCGGGCAGATGTAGTCGATGTACCCGCTCTGCGCGCACCAGGTCAGTACGTCCGCATTGATTTTTTCGTTGTTGTCGAGATTGCCCTGCGGCGAAATGCCGAACACGACGTCCGGCGCAGTCTGCTTGATGCGGTGGTAAACTGCGGCGATCAGCGCGTTGATGTTTGCGGTGCGCCACTCGTGCAGCGGAAGCGGCTCTTCCGTCTCCTCCACATAGGCGGCATACTGGTTGGCGTCGATCGATTCGTCGTCCGTCGGATAGAAGTAGTCGTCAAAATGGATGCCGTCGACGTCGTACAGCGCCGCGATTTCCGCCGCGCCGTTCGCGATCCGTTCGCGGACGACGGCGCTGGCCGGGTTGTAGTAGATCCCGCCGTCGTATTCGAGAAAATAGAACGGATTCGTCTCGCGGTTCTGCATGTAGAAGCTGTCTTCGGCCAGCGTGCCCGGTGTTGCATCCGTCGAGATGCGCAGCGGGTTGATCCACGCGTGGAACTGCATGCCGCACTCGTGCGCCCTGTCGACCATATACTGCAGCGGGTCATAGCCCGGGTCTTCCCCCTGCGTGCCGGTCAGGATGTGCGACCAGGGCTCGTACTCCGAGGGATACAGGCTGTCCGCGAACGGACGGACGTGGACGAACACGGCGTTTGCCCCCGCCGCCTTTGCGCTCTCGAGCTTTGCGTCGTAGTTTTCCTTGAACGCAGTTTCCGTCTTTTCCGTTGTGGAAAGCGACATGTAGGGGATCCACACGCCGACGAGCGGTGTTTCCTCGGTCTCTGCGGCAGCCTGTGCGGCGGGGTCTGCGCTTTCGGCCGGCGCTGCGTCCGCCGAGGCTGTCTGCGCGCTTTCCGCTGCCGCCGACTGTGCCGGGTCGACCGGCGCCGAGCCGTTTCGGCTCCACGCAGCGAAGAGTACGACGAGCGCCAGAACGACGAGCGCCGCGATATAATGGGTCCTTTTCAGCTGAATCATACGCCTTTTCCTTTCTTCTTCCGGTTCCATGCGCCGCATCGCTTGACCGAAGCCGCGATTTGCGGTAAGATAAACCTGTCCTGATACCATGCTTATGAAGAAATGGAGCGTTTATGCCAAAACCGGTTCTCTATGCGGCCATCGTGTATTTCGCCGCAATCAATCTGATCGCCGCGCTGCTCGCGGTTTCTGATAAGCGCCGGGCCCGGCGCGGCGCCTGGCGCATCCCGGAGCGCACGCTGCTGCTCTTCGGCTTTTTCGGCGGGGCGCTCGGCGAATTTGCGGCGATGCTTTTGATCCGCCACAAGACAAAACACCTGAAATTCATGCTTCTGCTGCCGCTCTTTATCCTGCTGCAGGCAGCGGCAGTCGGACTTGCCGTTTATTTTCTGACCTGAGGAAAGGCGGGCGACACGACGTGTATCAATACCTACTCTTTGACATCGACGAGACGCTGCTCGATTACAACCGCGATATGGCGCTTGCCTTTGAACGCATGTACCGCGCGGCCGGACTGAACGACGCGGTGCCGTACAGCGAGACGGTGCTCCGCCTGTACAACGACTGCAACGAGCGCTGGTGGCGGCGCTTCGAGCAGGGGCTGTGTACAAAGCCGGCGCTGTACCGCGGCCGGTTTGTGGATTTCTTCCGCGAGGCCGGTCTGCCGCAGAGGGATCCCGATCTGGTCAATTCGCTGTATTTTGATTTTCTCGGACAGACCGGAACCGTTTTTCCCGGCGCAGAGGCGCTGCTCGCGGCGCTTGCCGAAAAGTACCCGATTTATATCGTGACGAACGGCAACGCCGTTTCTCAAAAAACAAGGCTGCAGAATTCCGGCCTGCTCCCCTATATCCGTGGCTGCTTTATCTCGGAAACGGCGGGCGCGGCAAAGCCGGACAAGCGCTATTTCGATTACGTGCTCGCGCACATCCCGGGCGCTGCGGCGGAAAACTGCGTTGTGATCGGCGATTCCCTGACCTCCGACATGCGCGGCGCGCAGAACGCCGGCATGGCCTCGATCTGGTACAACCCGCATGGCTTGCCGAACACGCTCGGCGTGCCGGTGACGCATGAAGCGCGCAGCTATGCGGACATCCGCCGCCTGCTTCTGGAGGTGTGACCGCATGCGCGCCGTCTCCCGCCCCGCCGTGTATATCGGCTTCTCCTACTTCGGCGCGCTGCTGCTCGCGACCTTTCTCGGGGAATCCGTCACCCCGTACATCGCGGCGGCGCTGCTTCTCTCCGTCCCTCTCTGTTTTGTCTTTCGCATGCACCGCCGCCATCCCGCACGGATGCTCGTGCTCTGCGCAGCCGCTGCGGGCATGACCGTGTTCTCCGTGCTGATGCTCCTGACGGTGCGCCCGGCGGAGCGCTATCTCGGGAACACCTACCGTATCCGGGCCGTGATCGAGTCGGAGGCCGAGGCGTATTCCGGGAATTTCCGCTATACGGCGCGGGTCCGCTCGATCGAGGACACCGGCCAGTCGGTGGACTTTTCGGTCCGCCTGTCGCACGGGGAAGCGCTGCCTGCCGAAATCGGCGACACCGTGGAATGCACCGTCCGGTTTGTCCCCTTTCTGGATGACGGCGGGCTTTCCTCCCGCGCCGCCCAGCTTGCCGACGGCAAGCTCTTCGCCGCCTACATCACGGATTATGAGCAGATCGCCGTCACGCCCGCTGCGCAGAAGCCGCCCGCCTACTACAGTGCGGCCGTGCGCGCGCAGGTGCGGGACAGCCTGCTCCGCGCGCTGCCGAAGGACGAAGCGGCCGTTCTCACCGCGATGCTGGTCGGCCTGCGCAACGACATTTCCGACCCGCTCAACAGCGCCTACCGCACGGCCGGCGCCTCTCATATTCTGGTCATCTCCGGCATGCACATGGCCATCATCGCGCAGTTTGCGCTCGGCGCGCTCAGCCTGCTCGGCGTCCGCCGGAAGTATGCCGCCGGCATCTCCATCGCCTTTATTCTCGCTTTCATGGCGGTTTCGGGCCTGTCGGCCACGGTCGTGCGCAGCGGCATCATGCAGATCATTCTGCTGACCGGCATCCTGATCGGCCGGAAAGCCGACGCGCTGAATTCGCTCGGGGTCGCGATCCTGTTTCTGGCCCTCGTCAATCCGTTCTGCGCCGGCGACGTTTCCCTGCTTCTCTCCTTTTCTGCGACGCTCGGCATCCTTGCGCTCAACCCGCGCATGATGCGCGCCCTGACCGGCCGCGTCCGAAACGTGCGCCGCAGGATGCGCCTCCAGCGCATTCTGTCCCCGGCCGTCACCTCGGTCTGCGCGATTCTCGGCGCCATGCCGGTGCAGCTCTACGTTTTCGGCAGCGTCAGCTTCTCGGCCGTGCTGACCTCTATACTCGTGCTTTACGCCTCCACCTGGCTGCTCCGCTTCGGCCTGCTCGCGGCGGCCTGTCTCAATATCCCGTTTCTCGCGCCGGCGGCTGCGCCGTTTGTCTTTTTGAGCGGCCTGCTCGCCAAATACCAGAACGCCGTCGTGCGCTGGATGGCCGACGCGTTTCCAAACGCCTTTTGCATTTCCGGCCCGTATGCCGCGCCGACGGTTTTGCTCTGCACCGTGTTCCTGCTCTGCGGGCTCCGGCTGTTCAGAGGGCGCCACACGGCTGTGCTGTATACGCTCGCGGCCGGTGTTCTGGCCTTCGGGATGGCTGCGAACTGGTATCTGAACGGCAGAGGGACGCGGCTGCTGGTCTACCACACGCCGCTTGCCGCCTGCACCGCGCGGATCGACGGCGACACGGCCAGCGTTTTCGGCTGCTCCGGCAATGCGGCGGCTGTCGGCGAGGCACTGCGCGATTCCGGCGCATCGCGCATCGACCTGCTGCATGTGCAGCCCGATGAAAGCGCGGTGCGCTGCGCCGAAGCGCTCGCGGAGGAATTCCCTGTTTCGAGTGTCCTATACCCGGATACAGTCTACTTTCCGACCGACGCGCAGTGCCTTCCGTATACGTATGGCGCGGACGGGACGCTGGCGGACGGCTCCGCCTACAGCGTGACGGCCGGCGGGGATCTCGTGCGCTTTTCCGCAGCCGGCCGCACGATCGCGCTGGAAAGGGGCGACGGCGGCTTTTCGACCGAAGCGGCTGACATCCTCATCACCGACGACGCGGAAAGCATGCTGCGCGGCGCGCTCACCGTCCTGCAGACCGAGGACACGCGATTAAATGCTGAAACGCTGCCGGCCGGCTGCTATTTGCTTTCCGGAGAACATGAACGCATCTGCCTGCGCTTTGGCGCGGACGGAAGCTATGCGATATACGGCGGATGAGCCGCCGGGAAAGGACTTTCCATGCCAGAAATCAACGAAACCAGGCTGCGCGAGCAGATCTCCAAAAACCAGCTCGCTTCCCTGTATTTTCTTTACGGGGAGGAAAAGTTTCTCGTCAAGCGCGACGTGCTCCGCCTGACCAGAAAATTTTCCACTGCGGATTTTCCGGAATTCAACTTCAACGAATTCCCGCACACGGCTTCCATCGACGAGATCGCGGACGCGGCGATGGCGCTGCCGTTTATGGCGGAGCGCAAATGCGTGACGGTTTCCGACCTGAACGTCGACGCGCTCGGCGCTTCGGAGCAGAGTAAGCTCCAGGAGCTGATCGAAAACGTCCCGGAAACGACGGTGCTCGTTTTCTTTCTGCCGACGCTCGAAATCGACGTCAAAAAGAGCGCCAAATGGCGCAATTTCATCAAGAAAGTCGACGCGGCCGGCTGCTCCATCTGCTATGCGCGCCGCAGCGAAAGCGACCTGGAGAAATTCCTCTGCCGCGAAGCTGAAAAAAGAGGCTGCACGCTTTCCCGCGCGCTCGCGGGCCGGATCCTCCGCTACACGGGCAGCGACCTGAACGCGCTGACCAACGAGATCCAGAAGCTCTGCGCGTTTGCGGGCGGCGGCGAAATCACGGGCGACCAGATCGAGGAGATTGTCACCAAGAACATGGAAACGACGGTTTTCCTGCTGAGCAACGCGCTCGTGCGCGGCGATTACTCCAAGGCGTACACGCTGCTCGATCTGCTGATCAGCCAGGGAGAAAAGCCGATCACGATCCTCTCCGTTCTGAGCGGCGCCTACATCGACATGTACCGCGTCCGCGCGGCGATCGAGAGCGGCAAAACTTCGCGCGCGCCGGCGGAATACGGCGATTACAAGGGGCGCGATTTCCGGCTGAAATACGCCGAGCGCGATATGCGCGACCTCTCCCTCGAGGTCCTGCGCGAAAGCATCGCGCTGCTGCTCGACTGCGACCTCTCCCTGAAGCTCTCGAGCGGCGACGCGATGGACCGCATCGTGCTGGAAAAGCTCTTTTCGAAGCTGCTCTATGCGGCGCACCGCGGCCATGTGGCCTGAATCGAGGTGCGCGATGGTAACGATACGCGAGGCCATTCTGGTGGAGGGCCGGTACGACAAAATCAAGCTGTCATCGCTCGTGGATGCGGTGATCGTGGAGACGAACGGCTTTTCCATCTACAAGGACGCGCAAAAGCGCGCGTTCATCAAAAAGCTCGCCGCCGAGCGTGGGGTCGTGATCCTCACGGACAGCGACAACGCCGGGCGGCAGATCCGCAGCTACGTCGCCGCGTGGCTGCCGGCGGAGCAGGTCCGGCACGCCTATATCCCGGATCTGTACGGCAAGGAAAAGCGCAAGGCCGCGCCGTCCAAGGAGGGCAAGCTCGGCGTTGAAGGCGTTCCGGCCGAGGTCCTGCTGCAGGCGCTGCGCGACGCGGGCGTTTCGGAGGCCGATGCGGCCGAAGCGCAGGGGCCGCAGTGCACGGCGGCGGATTTCGTCGCGCTCGGGCTCTCCGGCGGGCCGAACAGTGCGGCGCTGCGCCGGAATCTGCTGCGGGCGCTCGGGCTGCCCGAAAATCTCAGCACAAAAATGCTGCTGCGCTGGATCGACAGCCCGGAGAA
>DSLFI04101__coassemble_1568_pt1 | contig 8512 bp, 9 predicted proteins | sample DSLFI04101__metabat2_high_PE_040 | metagenome-assembled genome bin DSLFI04101
GCTGTACAAAATGTTTGACAAACCTACATTTTTCTGAAAATCTTTTTAAGACTGCGCGTGCTCCGGAAGCGGCGCGGCGGCTTCCTGCGCGCTGCACAGGCGCAGCCGCCCGTCTTCCAGCCGGTAGACGCGGTCCATGCCCGCGAGGTGCTCGTAATGGTGCGTGATCATGATGACGGACTTCTCCTGCATCTCCCGCACGATCACGCTGTGCAGGTAAGCGTCGGATTCCGCGTCGAACCCGGCGGTCGCCTCGTCGAGGATGACGACCGGCGCGTCCTTGAGCAGTGCGCGCGCGACCGCGAGCTTCTGCTTTTCGCCGCCGGAGAGGCGCGCGCCGTTGCGGCCGATCTGCGTGTTTTCCCCCTCGGGCATGCGGCCGACATAGCCCGAAACGCCGCTGACGCGCATCGCGGCCTCCACGCGCTCGCGTCCGGCACAGCCGGTCAGGTCGACGTTGTCGGCGATGCTGCCGAAAAACAGGTACGGCTCCTGGCTGACGACCGCGAACAGCCCGCGGTAAGCCTCCAGCGGAAACACGCGCACGTCCTGCCCGTCGGCCAGCACCGCGCCGGTCTGCGGCTCGTAAAAGCGCAGGAGCAGGTTCAAAATCGTCGACTTGCCGCTGCCGTTCTGCCCGATGATCGCGACCTTTTCGCCCGGCTCCACATGGAAGCTCACGTCGCGCAGGATCTCCCGGTCTTCCTCGTAGCGGAAACCGACGTGCTCGAAGGCGAGGCGCGGCGCCGCACGGCGCAGGCAGGCGGTGCCGTCGTCGGTTTCCACCGCCATGTCGAGGAAGCGGAACAGCCGCTTGGCCGAGGGCAGCACCCGCGCGAAGTACATCTTCAGGTTCATCAGCGCCGAAACCGGGCCGGTCACATAGCCGGAATACGAGGCGAACGCAAACACGGCACCGATCGTCAGGCTGCCGCTGCAAATCAGGATGCCGCCGAGCAGGTAGAGCAGCAGCGTGACGCCCCACTCGAGCAGCGATTCCCAAAGGCTGTTCCACGCGTCGATCATCGTGCTCTTTTTCTGCAGGCGCAGCACGGTTTCCTGCTTTTCCCGGAACGCCCTGTCCCGGCTCGCAAACAGGTTCCACAGCTTGATCTCGTCGACGCCGTTGAGGTTGTCCCCAAACCAGCGCGAAAAATCGCGGCTCGATTCGATCATCTCGTCCATGGCGCGCTCCTGCCGCTTCGAGAGCGTGCGCACGAGCAGAAACTTGAGCGGCACCATGGCCAGCACGACGAGCGCAAGCCGCCAGCTGATGATGAAAAGGCCGATGAGGCCGCTGAGGATGCGGAACACGTAGCTGAGGCTCAGGATCGTGTAGCGGTCGGTGATCGACGAGACCTGCGAGACGTCCATTTGCAGAAAACTCAGGATCTCCGCGTTGTTCTTGTCCTCAAAATAGCTTTTCTTCAGGTGCAGCAGCTTCTGGAAGGCCTGCTGAAACACCGTGTAGAACGAGGCGTTGTGCACGTCGGCAAAGATGCGCGTCTGCAGCATTTCCGCGCCCTGGTTCAGCAGCACGAGCGCCGCCAGAACCAGCACGGAGCGCACGAGCACCGCCATGTCCTTCTGCAGCATGCCGTCGTCTGTGATCGACTGGATCACGAGCGGCTGCAGAAAGCCGATGACCGTACAGCCCGCGAGCAGAAGGCCCGCAAGCACGAATTCCTTTTTATAGGGCTTCAGGTAGGACAGGATGCGCAGCACAGCCGCGCGGTTTTCCCGCTTCACGACCGCCGCCCCCGCCGTGCGGAACGCGCGCCTGCGCGCGGCGTGCCGGCCGTTTTGTTGTAAGTGTTTTTCTGCCTCAATGCCATTCCCTCCGCTTTCTGCGTGTGATCGTATACAGTATAGCATTTTGCGGCACGGGAATCAATCGCCGGCGGCGAAAACACCGCGGCTTTCCGTCCGAAGCGATCGCGCGGCGGAAATCACTTGTCCGTCTGTTTCTTTTCGCCGGTCGTCTCCGTCAGCTTTTCATTCAGGCGCTGACTCTGCGTCCCGAAGTAAAAGGCGATCACGACCGAAAAGACCGTGAGAAAATCCTGCCCCGTGATCTTGCCGGAGAGCGCCAGACAGGCGAATACGACCGTCAGGACGATCGTCACGATGCTCTTGACGCAGAGCAGATTGCCGAGCCTGTTCAGCAGAACCGACAGCATATTGCCGCCCCCTTTCCAAAAACATTCCACTTCAAAATATGCGCCCGGCGGGCGGTCGGTTCCGGACGCCCGCGAACGCGGGAAAAGCGCCCCCCGCACATGCGGGACGTATTGCCGTGCGCGGCGCGGTGTGGTATAATAAACCTGAAAAGTGCTGCGGCGGGTGCGCTGCCGCCGCGGCCGGCCCGCAGGGGCATTGGGGAAAGCGCGCGTTTTATCGAAAGGAGTAAGCGCATGAAAACGATTCGCATCGGATCCGGAGCCGGCTACGGTGGCGACCGGATCGAGCCGGCTGTCGACCTGATGGAGCGGGGCAGCCTGGACTACATTATTTTCGAGTGTCTCGCGGAAAGGACCATCGCGCTGGCACAGCTGCGCAAAAGCAAGGACCCGGACAAGGGCTACAACGACCTGTTCGAATACCGCATGCAGCGCATCCTGCCGGTGCTGGCCCGCAAGAAGGTCAAGGTCATCACCAACATGGGTGCGGCCAACCCGCTTTCCGCCATGCGCAAAGCGGCGGAAATGGCAGAGGCGCTCGGCCTGCACGGCCTGAAGATCGCGGCCGTCACCGGCGACGACGTCTTCGACCGGCTGGACCGCTACGCCGACTGCACGGTGATCGAGACGGGGCAGCCGCTGCGCGCGCTTCAGGGGGAGAAGCTCTCCGCCAACGCCTACATCGGCGCCGCCGGCATCGTGGAGGCGTTCCAAAACGGCGCGGACGTCATCATCACCGGCCGCGTCGCGGACCCGGCGCTCGTCGTCGGGCCGCTCGTCTACGAATTCGGGTATTCCTTCGAGGATTACGACATGCTCGGCAAATGCACGATCGCCGGGCATCTGCTCGAATGCGCCGGACAGGTCACCGGCGGCTATTTCTGCGACCCGGGCAAGAAGGACGTGCCCGAGCTGTGGAACCTCGGCTTTCCCATCGCCGAGTTTTCCGAGGACGGCGGGCTGGTGATCACAAAGCTCAGCCGGACCGGCGGCGTCGTGAACGAAATGACCTGCAAGGAGCAGATCGTCTACGAGCTGCAGGACCCCGCCCGTTACTTCACGCCGGACTGCACGGCGGATTTCAGCGGGGTCGCCGTGCATCAGGAGGGGAAGGACCGCGTGCGCGTCACCGGCGTGACGGGACGCAAACACAACGGCATGTACAAGACGAGCATCGGCTACCGCGACTGCTGGATCGGCGAGGGACAGATCAGCTACGGCGGCTCCACGGCGCTGGCGCGCGCCCGGCTCGCGGCGGAAATCATCCGCAAGCGGCTGGAGATCGTCGGCTGCGCGTACGAGGAGCTGCGCATCGACGAGATGGGCGTCAACGCCCTGTACCGCGACGCGGTGAGCAGCCGCATCGCCGAAGCGCCGCCTGTGGAGGTGCGCCTGCGCGTGGCGGCCCGCACGAAGGACCGCGCGAACGCCGAAATCATCGGCAACGAGGTGGAGGCGCTGTACACCAACGGCCCGGCCGGGGGCGGCGGCGCCGTGAAGTCGGTGCGGGAGATCATCTCGATCGCGTCGATTTTGATCCCGCGGGAGGACGTTCAGATTCATGTGGAGTACAAGGAGGTTGGCGTATGAAGCTGCGTGAAATCGCGCATTCGAGAACCGGCGACAAGGGGAACATCTCGGTGATTTCCGTGATCGCCTACAAGCCCGAGGATTTCGACCGCATCCGGCAGAGCGTCACGGCGGAGGCCGTTGCGGCGTACTTCAAAGAGATCGTCCACGGCAAGGTGACGCGCTACGAGCTGCCGAATATCCACGCGCTGAACTTCGTCATGGAGGACGCGCTCGGCGGCGGGGTCACCCGCTCGCTGGCGGTGGATATGCACGGCAAGACGCTCGGCTTTGCGCTGCTCGAAATGGAAATATAGCGCCGCCGCGTGCGGGGATGCCGTCTCATTGGCCAGGCCTGCAGCCCTTCTTCGGGGGCCGCAGGCTTTTTTGCACCTTCCCGCAAAAATCGCAGAAAACAGTTGCATTTGCGGGGACAAAGGGATACAATCGATAGTTGAAATACCCCAACGCAGGCAGCGCCGCGCCCGGCCTTTCGGCGCAGCGGGACAGGAGGAACCATGAACAAGGAATTTTATCAAGGCAACCGGGAAAAGCTCTACGCCCAGATGAAGGAAAACGCCCTGCTGGTGCTGTTCTCCGGCACAGAGGTGCGCAAGACAAACGACGAGTTTTACCCGTTTTACACCAACCGCAACTTTCTCTACCTCACGGGTCTCGACCAGAAGGAGCTCGCGCTGATCGCCCGAAAGGACGGCGCGGGCCGGGTGACGGAGAAGGTCTATATCCTGCCGCCCGACTGGCTGGTCGAGCGCTGGAGCGGCGAGCGCATCAAGGCGGCGGAAGCCGCGGAGCGCTCCGGCATCGCGGACGTCGGCTACACGGACAGCTTTGAAGCGGAGCTGCACCGGCTCGCGACGAGCGGCAATTACCAGTACCTCTACCTGGACCTGTTCCGGGTCTCTCCCACCGACCGCGACGAGCCCGCGCACCGCCTGCTGAAGCGCGTCGCCTCGGACTACCCGTACCTGCAGATTGAAAACGCCAACGCGCTGATCCGCCGCATGCGCACGATCAAGCAGCCCTGCGAGCTCGAAGCCATGCGCAGGGCGGAGGAGATCACCTGCGCGGGCATCACCGCCATGATGAAGGCCTCGAAGCCCGGCATGTACGAGTACCAGTACAAGGCCGTGTTCGACTACACACTCGGGCAGTACGGCCCGCAGGGCCCCGCTTTCCCCTCGATCATTTCGGCGGGCAAAAACAATTTCTGCATCCATTACTACACCTACAAGGGCCAGGCCCGCGACGGCGACATGGTCCTGAACGACGTCGGCGCCTGGCACGACAACCTGATGACCGACGTGTCCCGCGGCTGGCCCTGCAACGGCAAATTCAACGACCGCCAGCGCCTGCTGTATGAGATCGCCCTGCAGACCTCCGACCACATGTTTTCCATCATCCGGCCCGGCATGGCCATGAAGGATGTGGACGGCGAGTCGCACCGGTACTGCGCGGCGCTGCTGAAAGAGGCCGGCGTGCTGGACGACGTGCAAAACATCGGCCGGTACATGTGGCACGGCGGCGCGCACCACGTCGGCTTCGACGTGCACGACGCGGTGGAGACGCCGGTGCAGATCGCCCCGAACATGGTGTTCTGCGTGGACATCGGCATCTACCACGAGGAATGGGGCATCGGCTTCCGCGTGGAGGACAACTGCCTTGTGACCGAGAACGGCTGCGAAAACCTCTCCGCCGCGACGCCGCGCACCATCGACGCCATCGAGGAGACCATGCGCCGGAATTTCACGGCCTTTTAAGCGCGGGCTGTGAACCAGGTACTGATGATCGTCATGGCCGCCGGCGCCGTGCTGGGCGGCGTCGACCGCCTGCGCGGCAACAAGTGGGGCTTTGGCGACAAATTTGAATCGGGCTTTATGATGCTCGGCTCCATGGCGCTCTCGATGGCGGGGATGATCTGCCTGACCCCGGTGCTCGCGCAGGGGCTGGAGCAGGTGATCGTCCCGTTCTACCGCCTGATCGGCGTGGACCCCGCCATGTTCGGCAGCCTGCTCGCCATCGATATGGGCGGCTACCCGCTCGCCAGGGATCTGGCGGAGGACCCGCTGCTCGGCAGCTACGCCGGTCTGGTCGCCGCTTCGATTTTCGGCTGCACCATCGTGTTTACGATTCCCGTCGGCATGGGGATGATCCCGCGGGCGGACCGTCCGCTCTTTGCGCAGGGCATCATGCTGGGGCTGGCGGCCATGCCGGTCGGGCTCGTGGTCGGCGGACTGTTCTGCGGGCTTCCCCCCCTCGCCTGTTTGCACCAGAACCTGCCCGTCCTCGTTCTGGCGCTGCTGCTCCTGCTCGGGCTGTGGAAAATCCCCGACAAGCTGGTCCGCGGCTTCTGCCTGCTGGCCGAGGGCATCCGCTGGCTTGTGACCATCGGCCTTGTGCTGGCGGCGGTCGAATCCATGACCGGCTGGAGCCCCCTGCCCGGCATGGCGCCGATCGAGGAGGCCATGGCCACCGTGTCCTCCATCGGCGTGGTTCTGCTGGGCAGCCTGCCCGCGGCGGAGCTTGTGCGCCGCCTGCTTGTGCGTCCGTTTGCCTGGCTCGGCGAACGGCTCGGTATGAAGCCCCAGAGCCTGACGGCCATGCTGGTCGGCCTTGTCAGCGCGCTGCCGACGCTCTCCATGTTCCCGGACATGGATGACCGCGGCAAGGTGGCGGCCGGCGCGTTCCTCGTCAGCGGCACCAGCCTGCTGGCGGCCCACATGGCGTTCACGATCAGCACGGAGCCCCAGATGCTGGCCGCCGTCATCGCCGCAAAGCTCAGCGGCGCGCTGGCCGCCGTCCTGCTGGCGCTCTGCCTGCACCGGAAGGCCGCCTGAGCCGCTCAAATTTCTGCACTTCCGCCCGCCGCAACGGCTTTCCGCCCGCGGCGGGCTTTTCATTTGCAAAAAATGCGGCGGCTCCAAGGGTAACCCCGGGAGCCGCCGCATTCAATTTTGTTTTCTATTGTCCGGCATGTTTTGCCGCGCACAGCACCGCGGTCAGCGCGCACTGCACAGTTTTCATCTTTTTATCCCCTTTCGCGGCGCCTGCCGGCGCTCTGCGTTGCTTTTTCCATCCTACCCGTATTATAATAAGAGCAAAAGCGGAAATCAATAGCCTTTCGGCCGCACGGCGGCTGCGCCCTGCGCTGTGCAGAACCCCCGTTCGGGCACAGATTTTATCTGCAGTTTATAAACGGCCTGTTCCGCCTATGGTATAATCTGCTTTGGAAAGGCGGCGGCGACAACGCCACCGTCGCCGTACACATCAACCGGCTGCGGGAAAAGCTTGAGGAAAATCCTTCGAAGCCCCGCTACATCGAAACCGTGTGGGGCGACGGCGATCCGCACCATTGTGGTGCTCGTGTTTTCGTGGCTCATGGTGTTTCTCGTCGGCTCGCAGACGCAGATCGCTTCCATCACCGGCGGCACCTGGCTGTTCCTGGTACTCTCCGGCCTTTCGACCGGCGCCTCGTGGCTGTGCTACTACCGGGCGCTGCAGGACGGCCCCGCCAGCGTGGTCGTCCCCATCGACAAGCTGAGCATCCTCGTGACGGTCGCGTTTTCTTACTTCGTCTTTCACGAGCGCCTTTCAAAAAAATCCGGCGTCGGCCTCGCGCTCGTTGTGGCCGGCACGCTGGCCATGCTGTTCTGACGCCGGCGCCGTGTTTTGCCTGCTGCGCCGGCGCAGGCAGAAGCGGCAGGCCGCGGACGGAAACCCGCCCGAAGCATGAGCGGCTTTTCCCCGGCAGAAACGCATAGAAAAAGAGACCGTGTGCAGCACATCGCCCGCACGGTCTCTTTCCTTATTCCGTCTCATTCCGGTTTCGAAAGCTCTTCGGTCAGCTTCAAAATCTGCGGGGCCAGCTTTTCGCGCTCCTTCTTCGTAATCCGGTTGTAGACCGGGTAGGCGACGGCCACGGCAGCTATGCCGAGCACGCCGATGACGACGCCCGGGATGAACCAGTTCTGCATCCAGACCATCGTGCAGCACATGCCGACGCCCAGCAGCATACAGCCGATCACGCCCAGCGTGACGGACACGACGGTGCCCTTTTTCGAGGCGCTCCGGTCCAGCCGGCGCAGCTGCTCCATTTTGTCCTCTTCCTTCGGCAGGTATTTGCTCCGGATGTTCCGGATCTCCTCCTGCTGCTTCGACGAGTAGGTATACGTAAAGGTTTCGTTTTTATTTTCCACAGTCAATTCTCCTTTCACTTATCTTGGGACGGACCGCTGTTCGCCCGAAGCTTTCGGATCCGCCTTGTGGCGTGGATCACCATATAGAGGCCCATGACCGTCACGAGGACGCACACGGCCCCGCCGGTCGAGCCGATCATGGCCCGGCGGAAAAACGCGTCCTTGCTCCCGTCGTTGAACTGGGTCAGCATCGCGGTTTCGAGCGACAGCATCGAGACCAGCGCCGCGGCCAGATTGACGCCCCGCGCCGCGGCCATCACCGGGCTGCCGGATTTCCGGTCGCGCACCAGATTGACGACCTCCATAATCGTGGTGTAAAACGTGTACAGCGCGACGGCGGCGCCCGGAAACAGGAGCCTGCGCAGAATCTCTTTAAACCGCTGCATGCTGCTTTCTCCTGATCCGAACCGTGAAGGTGCTTCCCCTGCCGACCGCGCTGTTGACGGAGATGTCCCCGCCCACGATCTCGATCACCCGCTTGACGAGCGCGAGGCCCAGGCCGTTGCCCTGCGCGGCGTGGGAGGTGTCGCCCTGGTAAAACTTCTCAAA
>DSLFI04101__coassemble_1601_pt1 | contig 8392 bp, 7 predicted proteins | sample DSLFI04101__metabat2_high_PE_040 | metagenome-assembled genome bin DSLFI04101
CTTTCTGGCCTACACGGCCGCTTTCATCCTGTTTGTCCATATGCTCCCGCTTTCCCTGCCCCTCGTGCTCGGCATTGCGCTCGGCGCGCTCGCGATGCCCGTCTGCGGCTTTCTCGAGAAAAAGCTGCGCCTCTCGCGCGGCCGCGCAGCTCTGATCGCGGGCATCGGCGCTTACCTGCTTTTTCTGGCCGCGGCGGGCCTGCTGCTCTACTGGCTGTGCCGGGAGCTTGTGGTTTTCCTGACCGGCAGCGGCTATTTCAATTATGATGCGCTCGCGCCCGAGGTCCGGCACGTTCTGGAGCAGGCATTCGACGCGCTCCCCGCGCTTGCTGAACGGTTTTCCGCCTCGCTCTCGGAAAGCCTCGACACCGTCCTGCCGGCGGTCGGCAGCGTTTTCCGCTTGATCCTCTCGATTCCGGCGCTGCTTTTGATGCTCGCGCTGATCCCGGTCGCGGCCTGTCTGTTTCTGCGGCACCGTGCCGGCATCCCGCGGCTTTCCGCCTACTGGATCGGTCCCCGGCGGACACAGCAGCTGCGAAAAGCGATCCGCGGCCTTTCGCGGACCTCCGCCGGCTTCGCCTTCTCGTATTTCTTGATCTATGCGATCACCTTCTGCGAATCCTTCATCATCCTCTATCTGCTCCGCATCCAGTACCCGCTGATCACCGCGCTGATCGTGACCGTTTCCGACATCTTCCCGGTTCTCGGCCCGGGCACCGTGCTGCTGCCCATCTGCATCTACCAGCTCCTCTGCGGAAACTTCCTCCGGGCAGCCGGCCTGTTCATCGGCTGGATCCTGCTGACCGTGATCCGGCAGATCATCGAGCCGCGGCTCGTCTCCAAGGTGACGCGCACCCCGACCGCCGCGATGCTCTTTGCCGTCTACTGCAGCCTGGTCAGCGGCAATTTCTGGCTGATCCCCTACGCCGGCCTCTTCTTTTTCCTGCTCGATCTTCTGAAGACGGCGGGGATTCTGGGTGCAAAAAAGACAGGCGCCTGAAAACAGGCCCTGTCTTTCTACTTTATATTGGAATCAGGCTTTCGCCAGCAGCTTTTCCGCGGCCGCCAGCTTGATGGCCGTGCAGAAGACTTCCATCGCCTGCTCGAGCTCCTCGAGCGGCGGGAAGGACGGCGCGAGGCGGATGTTGCTGTCGTGCGGGTCCTTGCCGTACGGATACGTCGCGCCGGCGTCCGTCAGCACGACGCCCGCCTCCTTGCAGAGCTGAACCACGCGCTTGGCGCAGCCGTCCAGCACGTCGACGCTGATGAAATAGCCGCCGTTCGGCTTGTTCCACTCCGCAATGCCGAGGTCGCCGACGCTTTCCTCGAGCATCAGCTCGCAGAGGCGGAATTTCGGCTCCAGAATCGCGCGGTGCCCCTTCATCAGCGCGTGCACGCCGTTGATGTCGTGCAGGAAGAGCACGTGGCGCAGCTGGTTGAGCTTATCCGGACCGATCGTCTGCGTGAGGGTATGCACCTTGAAATCCTTGATGTTGTTGTCGCTCGTCGCGAGCGCCGCAACGCCGGCGCCCGGGAAGGAAATCTTCGACGTGGAGGCGAAGATCATCACCTGGTCTTCCGTGCCGTTTTCGCAGCACAGCTCGTAGAGGTTCAGGAGCGTATCCGGCGTGTCGGTCAGGTCGTGGACGCAGTAGGCGTTATCCCACATGATCTTGAAATCCTTCGCCGCGGGGCGCAGCGCCGCAAAACGGCGCACCGTCTCGTCCGAGTAGGTGATGCCCGTCGGGTTCGAGTACTTCGGCACGCACCAGATGCCCTTGATCGAATCGTCCTCCGCGACGAGCTTCTCGACGAGGTCCATATCCGGGCCGGTCGCATACATCGGGATGTTGATCATCTCGAAGCCGTAATACTCCGTGATGCCGAAATGGCGGTCGTAGCCCGGGACGGGACACAGGAACTTGATCTTGTCGAGGCGGCACCACGGCGTGCAGCCGTTGTAGCCGTGCGTGTAGCCGCGGGAAATCACCTCGAACATCATGTTGAGGCTCGAGTTGTTGCCGAGGATGATCTGCGAGGCCGGGACGCCGATCATATCGGAGAAGATCTTCTTCATCTCCGGCAGGCCGTCCCAAACGCCGTAGTTGCGGCAGTCGTCGCCGTTCGAATTTGCGAATTCACTTCTCGCCTTCAGCGCTTCAAGAACGCCGAGCGCGAGGTCGAGCTGGGCGGCGCTCGGCTTGCCGCGCGCCATATTGAGCGAAAGCTTCTTTGCCTTCAGTTCTTCGTACTGTTCGTTCAGCCCGGCGAGAACCGCTTCGAGTTCCGCACGGCTTAGATCTGCGTATGCCATGAAAACATCTCCATCAAGTTAAATTTGAATTATTCAATGAAACAACTATGCAATTATGCGTCAAAACCTTTACCATTGTAATACAAACGGCAAAAAAATGCAAGACTTATTTAAAAGTCCTGCATTTTTCTTGTTTTGCACTATGAAAGTGCACGGAAAATCCCTTTTCCGTGGATTTTGCCATAAATCCGGCAATCAGAACTCGGCGGAGCCGGTCGTGCGCGGGAACGGCAGCACGTCGCGGATGTTTGCGATGCCGGTGAGGTACATCACCATGCGCTCAAAGCCGAGGCCGAAGCCCGCGTGCTTGTTGCTGCCGAAGCGGCGCAGGTCGAGGTACCACCAGTAGTCCTCCTCCTTGAGGCCCAGCTCCCGGATGCGGTTGAGCAGCACATCGTACCGCTCCTCTCTCTGGCTCGCGCCGCAGAGCTCGCCGATGCCCGGCACAAGCAGGTCGGTCGCCGCGACGGTCTTGCCGTCGTCGTTGAGGCGCATGTAGAACGCCTTGATCTCCTTCGGGTAGTCGGTGACAAAGACCGGCTTGCCGAACTGCTTTTCGGTGAGGTAGCGCTCGTGCTCGGTCTGCAGGTCGCAGCCCCAGGAAACCTTGTATTCGAACGCGTCGTTGTTCTTTTCGAGCAGCGCGACAGCGTCCGTGTAGGAGATGCGGACAAAGTCGGAATTTGCCACGTGCTCAAGGCGCGCCTTGAGGCCCTTGTCGACAAACTGGTTGAAGAAATCGATGTCCTGCGGGCAGCGCTCCAGAACGTCTCGGATGATGTACTTAATCATGGACTCCATCAGGTCCATGTCGTCGTTGAGGTCGGCAAAGGCGATCTCCGGCTCCACCATCCAGAACTCGCCGGCATGGCGCGGCGTGAACGAGCGCTCGGCGCGGAACGTCGGGCCGAAGGTGTAGACCTTGCCGAACGCCATCGCCATGCACTCCGCCTCCAGCTGGCCGGAAACCGTCAGCGAGGTCTGCTTGGAGAAGAAATCCCTGCTGTAATCGACGGCGCCGTCTTCCGTGCGCGGCGGGTTCTCCATGTCCAGCGTCGTGATCTGGAACATTTCGCCCGCGCCCTCGCAGTCGCTGCCGGTGATGATCGGCGTGTGCACATAGACAAAGCCGTTCTCGTTGAAGAACTTGTGGATCGCATAGGCTGCCGCGGAACGCACGCGGAACGCCGCGTTGAACAGGTTCGTGCGCGGGCGCAGATGCGCGACCGTGCGCAGGTACTCGACGGTGTGGCGCTTTTTCTGCAGCGGGTATTCCGGCGAGGAAGCGCCCTCCACAACGATCTCCGTCGCCTGCAGCTCAAACGGCTGCTTCGCTTCGGGCGTGAGGATGAACGTGCCGGTCACACGCAGCGCAGCGCCGACGTTCTGCGCGGCGATCTCCTTGTAATTCTCGATATTTTCAGCCGTGAAAACGACCTGGATGCCTTTGAAGCAGCTGCCGTCATTCAGATCGATAAATCCGAGTGCTTTCGAGTCGCGGATCGATCTCGCCCAGCCGCAAACCGTGACCGAAGTGTCCTGAAACGCTTCGGGTGATTTGTACAGGGCCATAATTTCTGTTCTTTTCATTGCGTATGACCTTTCCTTTCTTCACTGCCGCAGAAAACGGCATGCTGCAGCCGTGAACATGTGTTATTTAATATCATACTACAGATGCCCCGGCATTATCAAGATAAATTTCAAATAATTTCCGCTTTTTCTGTAGGACAGCCGACTATAAAGGCCGGAAACAGACGACGCGGTTTCCGGCCTTTGCATATTACTGCTTTATATTGCGGCGGTTCAAACCGCTTCCCGGCTGATGACCGACTTTCTCTTCCAGCGGCCCATGCGGTAGGCGAGCACCGTCAGGACCGCGCCCATCACCCAGCTCACCAGCATGGAGATGAACAGCGCATCCGGGGACTGCAGCCACGCGGCAAGGCCGTATGAGATCGGCACGCGGATGACGATCGTCGTGATCATGGAGATCCACATCGGCGTCATCGTATCGCCGGCGCCGCGCATGACGCCGGACAGGATCTGTGTGACGGCCATCGCCACATAGCCGACGGCGAGGATCTGCATCATGTGCACGCTCAGGCGGATCACGTCCGGCGTAGAAGTAAACATCTCGACCAGATAGCGGCCGAACAGCAAGATCATCGCCACGAGGATCACGGACACCACAAGGCCGATTTTCATGCCGTCCTTCGTGCCCTTCTCCACGCGGTCCAGCCGCTTCGCGCCGATATTCTGGCCGGTGAACGTCGTCATTGCCGTGCCGAAGGTGAAGTTCGGCATCATCGCAAAGCCGTCCACGCGCATGACAACGGTGGAAACCGCGATAATGGTTGTGCCGAAGCTGTTTGTCAGCGACTGCACGACGATCATCGCCATCGAAAAGATCGCCTGCGTCAGGCCGCTCGGCAGCCCGAGCCGGACAAGCTGGGACAGAAGCTCACGGCTCGGCCAGAGCGACCGCAGCCGCACATGCAGGATGTCGCGCATCAGGAGCAGACGAATCAGGCACAGCGCGCCGGAAACCGCCTGGGAAATGATCGTCGCCCACGCCGCGCCGGCAACGCCCATGCGGAACGACGCGACAAACCAGATGTCGAGCACCACGTTCAGCCCGCAGGCAATAATCAGGAAAAGCAGCGGCATGACGGAATCGCCGAGGCCGCGCAGGATGCCGGACAGAATGTTGTAGAACGCGCTGCCGACAATGCCAAGCAGCAGGATGGCCAGATAGTCGCAGGCCATGTCGTAGATGTCCGCCGGCGTCTGCAGCAGAGACATCGACCAGCCGGTCACCAGCGGACCGATGGCCGTGATGAACGCCGAGGAGACGACCGTCGCCGTGATGGCGGTCCCCACGGAATCCGAAAGGCGCTTTTTATCCTTCGCGCCGAAGTACTGCGAAACCATGATGCTCGCGCCGACCGAAACGCCCATGAACAGCACGAGCAACAGATTGAGAATCGGGCCGCTGGCGCCGATTGCGGCCAGCGCACCGTCGCCGACATACTGGCCGACCACGATGGAATCCACCGTGCTGTAGAGCTGCTGCGCGAGGTTGCCGATGAGAAGCGGAACCGAAAACCGAATCAGGTTGCTGGCCGGGTTCCCGCGCGTCATATCCTGCGCGCCGAAAAAAGCAGAGATTTTTCCTGCCATAAGTTGATACACCCTCCCCTTGTGTGTAAAAGAAACCTACAGCATTAAGTATAACAAAGCCGCAATTTTCCGTCAATAATTTTCGCGGTATTCGCTGAATATCGTCGTATTGACGGATTATTCTTATTTTCTTTGCACAATTTCCCCGGCAGCTCGATTTAAAGTGAACGCAAAAACGGCCCTGCACATTTTGCAGGACCGCTCCAAAAACTCAGGATTCTTTTTCCAGAATATAAGACTGCAATCTTGCGCCTCCGCCTTACAGCGAAAAGAGCTTTGCGAAGTTGTCGTACAGGATCCTGCGGTTTTCCTCTTCTCCGTAGCCGAGCGCAAAAAAGCGTTCCAGCTCCTCTTTCGGCGACCACATCGGGAAATCCGTGCCGAAGAGCGTCTTGTCGATCCCGAAGTGCGCGATGCTGCGGCGCGCGTCCTCCGCGCTGACCGCAAAAAGCGAGCTGCTCGTATCGATGTAGACGTTCGTGCCGTGCAGCACGGCGCGCGCATCGGCCCACTCGCGGTAGCCGCCGAGGTGCGCGGCAATGCAGACGAATTCCGGCAGCTTTTCCAGCACGTTGGCGAGCCGGCGCGGCGAGGAGAAATCCGTGCGGTCGTCGCCGGTGTGGAACAGCACCACCATGCCGCGGCGCATGCACGCCTCGTACACCGGAAGCATCCTGTCGTCGTCGATGTTGAAGCACTGGAAATCGGGGTGCAGCTTGATGCCGCGCAGGCCGAGCGCCTGAATGCGGTCGAGCTCGCCTTCAATATCCGCAACGTCCTGATGCCACGCACCGAGACCGATGAAGGCCGGGTACTTGGCGCACTTTTCCGCGATGAAATGGTTGATCGACTCCACCTGCTCCACCTTGGTCGCGACCGAGCAGACGAGATAGCGGTCGATCCCGGCCGCCTTGCCCTCTTCGCTCAGGATGTGCGGGAGGGCGACCTCCTCCATCTCGATGTCGTAAAAACGGCCCACGTTCGCCGTCGCCTTCTCGGCGATCTTGCCCGGGTAGATGTGCGCATGCGCGTCGGCCACCCGGTACGTTACCCCATTATGTGTGACTGCCATCTTCTTTTTTCATCCTTTCCCTTTTTGAAAACACACAGCCGCAGAAATCCTGCCTGTACAGCCCGTACACTCTGGAAAGCTCGATCGAGCGCTTGTAGCCCTCCTTTTTCTTAAAGTCTGCCGGCAGGTGCGCCACGCCGTACTGCGCGGCAAGCGCCTCGCCGATCTCGTTGAGCTTTGCGGCATTCTTCAGCGGGCTGATCGAGAGCGTCGTCGTGAAGTAGTCGAAGCCGTTCGCCTTCGCATAGCGGGCGGCCGCCTCGAGACGCAGGCGGTAGCAGACAAAGCAGCGCTCGCCGCCCTCGGGCACCTGCTCGAGGCCGCGCACGGCGTCCAGAAATTCCTTCGCGTCGTACGGCGCGCACACCATTTGCACGCCCTGTGCCGCGGGCATTTCGCGGATCAGCCGCGCAAGCTCCGCCACGCGCTTTTCGTACTCCGCTTCCGGCGCGATGTTCGGGTTGTAAAACAGCACCGTCACGTCGAACGCCGCGGTCAGCCGTTCGAGCACAGCGCTTGAACACGGCGCGCAGCAGGCATGCAGCAGCAGCGTCGGGCGCTTGTTCTCCCGGCGCAGCGCATCCATGATTTTATCCAGTTCTTTTGCGTAGTTTCTTACATTAGCCATGTGTATCATTTTAGCACAATAGCCTGCCGCCTGCAAGTGTGCTGCCCGGAAATTTCAAATTTCTTACATTTCTTCCGGCAGAATTGACAAGTCGCCCGTTTCCCGTTAAAATGATATGGGAAAGGCCGCTGTGAACGCTGCAGCCGGAGACAAATCCGGCGGTTTCCGCCGACGTCTGCACAACCCGCGGCGCCCGGCCCGCTTCAGCGGCCGGAAAGCACTGCCGAACCGGCAACCTATTGAAAAGAGATCGTGCATATGAATTTTGATTTTTCCATTTTAATTTCAAATCCTCTGATCAACGTCGGCGTTGTGTCCTGGATGGTCGCACAGCTGCTGAAAACGATCATTCACCTGTTCACAAAGGGTGAGTTCAAGCGGGAGCGTCTGGCCGGGGCCGGCGGCATGCCGAGCTCGCATTCCGCAGTGACCTGCTCGGTGCTGCTGCTCTCCTACCTGCTCTACGGCTTCGACTCCCCGATCTTCGCGATGGCCTTCATCCTGGCGCTGATCGTCATGTACGACGCGACCGGCGTGCGCTGGGCGGCCGGCCTGCACGCCAAGGCGATCAATTACATTGTGGAATATCTCGCCGACGAGAACGCCAAGGACAGGCCCAGCTCAGCGAGATGATCCCGAAGCTGAACGAGTCGCTCGGCCACCGGATGATCGAGGTCGTCTGCGGCGCGGCGCTCGGCTTTGCGATCGCACTGATCGCCTACTTCTGCTTCTGAGATCCGAAGCATCCGCTTTCCTTTATGGGAACCGGGGCATTTGAAGCATTTTCGGAAATACCCGCACCAAATTGAAGTGAAAAATGCGAACCGGCATGGTTTTGTCCATGCCGGTTCTTTGTGTCTTTATGGGAAAGCCGCTTTTCTGCAGTAAGCCGCGGCGTTCTGTTGCCCCGCTTATTCGCGCCGCCGCTTTCGCCCCAGCTTGTTTGGCAGCACGACGGCCAGATAGGAGCACAGGATGACGAGCAGCAGCCAGGCGCCAAGCCACAAGAGCAGGCGGCCGTAATCCGGCGGGACAGCGTCCTCTACCTGCCGTCCCGCCAGCCGCAGGGAAAGCGAAGCGCCGCCGTCGGACGCCGCTTCCACCACGGCGCTCTGCCGGCTGTCCAGCGTGCAGAGCCGGATCTCCGCCATCGCCAGCGCGGCGGCGTCGCCCGCAAAGGCCGGGGCGCTGTGCCCGC
>DSLFI04101__coassemble_1821_pt1 | contig 7733 bp, 6 predicted proteins | sample DSLFI04101__metabat2_high_PE_040 | metagenome-assembled genome bin DSLFI04101
GTCCGCGCGCGCGGCAAGCGGGCGCACGAGCGGCCCCCGCCATGCGTCGTCGATCCGGCGGATGTCCAGCACCCGCGCCGGGATCCAGCGCAGGGTGACCGAATACTGCGCGCACAGCCTGCGCGCCGCCAGCGCCTCCGCCGCCACGCCGCCCGGCGCGAAAGCTGCCAGCAGCCTTTCGATTTCCCGCACGTCCTCCCGCTCGGTTTCGGCCGCCCGCTCCGCCGCAAACCGCACCGCCGCGCGGACCGCTTCCTCCATTGCACCGCCCCCTTGAAAATCGCGCAAGCCACCCGGAAGCGCCTGGCTTCGGGGTGGCTTGCTGTGTCTGAATCCGCACCGCCCGCTTCACGGGACGGCCGTTGTTTTTCCGCTTTCCGCGCCGATACGCGCGGCCTTACGGCCAGATCCTGTCGAGGCAGGCCTTGATGCAGGCGACCTTGTCGTCGTCTGTCGGCAGCTCGGCGAGCTTCGGGCTGAACGGCTCGGCGACGACCGGGCCGGTGTAGCCGATCTTCTTCAGGCCGTTCATCACGCAGGCGATGTCGATCATGCCCGTTTCACCCGGCAGCGCGCGCGGGGAATCCGGCAGCGCCAGGCGGTCGCCGACCGGCGCGTCGTTCACATGGACGCTGACGATGCAGCGCTCGTCCGGGATATGGTCGAAAACATCCTTGTTGTTCGCGCCGGTGTACCAGTGGTAGGCGTCAAACAGCAGGCCGACGTTTTCGCCGCAGTCCTTCGCGAGGCCGAGCATCTCCTCCGCCGTATAGATAAAGACGTGCTTTTTGTCCTTGCGCCCGGTGTACGGGCCGATGAACTCGAGGCCGAGCCGCATGCCGTACTGCGCGAGCACCGCGGCCGCGCGGGAGAGGCGCGTCTTGTGCAGCGCGTAGTTTTCCTCCTTCGTCAGCGTGTCGCTGGCCGGGAAAATCCAGATGATGCAGCGCGTACAGCCCACGGCGCTGAGCGCGGCGGCCTGCGCCGGCAGGGCCTCCATCGCGGCCTCAAAGCCTGCGTCGTCGACCTGCGCCGGGTGGAACGGCAGGTTCGAGCCGGAGATCTGCATCCCGTGCTTTTCGAGCAGCGCCTTCACGTTTTCGACGCCGTTTTCCATGACCTCCTGCGCGCTCGACTCGATCGCCGTAAAGCCGTGGCGCTTCGCGAGCAGCAGCTTCTTTTCAAAATCCGTTTCGGCCACGTTGGCCAGGCCGAGACTGATCGACTGGAACATAAACGATCCTTCCTTTCTTCCGTTTCGGAATTGACTCTTCAAACTTTGACCCGCGCCGCCGCGGGCGTTTCCCCAAAGCTCACGCCCAGTATAGCACAGCGGGCAGGACAGCACAAGCCCCTAAATTTTAAATTTCCCCGAAAAGTTTTTTATGTGAATTTTCATAAATAACATTGACTTTGGCGGGCGGGAAAGCTATAATCAAGGCAAATATAAAGGCAAAGGAGGGGAGCACGGCGCCAGGCGCGCCCGGGAGTTGAACGCTTCGGTGACAGACCGGAGCCGACGATGCGCAACGCATCGCGATTGAAAAGTCAAAACAAGGAGGAATCCAATATGCCTATCGGCGTTGTGCCGTGGACGCTGCGCCACCAGGTCTTTACCGTGGAGCAGGTCAAAAACACATACGAAAAGCTGCATGCGCTCGGCTTTGACGGCATCGAGAGCGGTCTCGGCACGGGCGTCGGCCTTTCCGCTGCGGAAGACCTCGCCCTGCTCAGGGAATACAGCCTCACGCCCTGCAGCGTTTACACCGACATCAAGGACCCGGAGAAGGCCGTCGAAACCGCGAAGCAGTACGGCGTGACCGTGCTCGGCGCGCCCTCGATCCCCGGCATCATGATGCGGCGCGCGGACGGCTTCTACGCCTATGCGGAGGAGCTGAACCGCCTTGCCGAGCCGTTCCGCGGCACCGGCATCCGCCTGCAGTACCACAACCACAGCCAGGAGTTCCGCAATTTCCCGGAGCTGAACGGCAAGAGCGGCCTGCAGATTCTCATCGAAAACACCGACCCGGAGCTCATGGCGTTTGAGCTCGACGTGTTCTGGGCGTCCGCCGCGGGCTGCGACCCGGTGGAGTGGATCGAAAAGCTCAAGGGCCGCATCCCGATCATCCACTATAAGGATTACGCAGTCGACTGCGCGTCCGAAATTGTGGGGCTCGGCGACGTGCCGCGCATGTTCGCGGAAGTCGGCCAGGGCAACCTGAACTGGAAGGCCATCACGGCGGCTGCGCGCGACGCGGGCGTCGAGTGGTACAACATCGAGCAGGACCAGACGAAGCGCCCGGTCTTCGAAAGCCTGCAGATCAGCATCGACTATATGCGGGACGTCCTGCATATTCAATAAGGAGGAGTTTTATCATGTCTACCGTCAAGCCTGTAAAGGTTGCGCTCATCGGCAGCGGCAACATCAGCTACACCTATCTGAACACGCTCGTCAAGGGCGGCTTCAACATCATCGACGTCGTCGGCTGCTCCGACCTCATCCCCGAGCGCAGCAAGGCGCGCGCGGAGCTCTTCGGCATCCGCCAGATGACGAACGAAGAGATCCTGAACGACCCGGAGATCGAGATCGTCATCAACACGACCCAGCTGTGGAACCACACGGCCGTCACGCGCCAGATCCTCGAGGCCGGCAAGAACGTCTACTCCGAAAAGGCCATGGGCGACACGCTCGAGGGCGCGAAGGCGAACTACGAACTCGCGGCTTCGAAGGGCCTGCGTCTCGGCTGCGCGCCGGACTGCTACATGGGCGCGGCGTTCCAGACCGCGAGAAAGCTGCTCGACGACGGCGCCATCGGCCGTCCGCTGATCGCGCACGCCATGTGCTACCGCGGCTACAACTCGCACTATGCCGCGAGCGACCCGGCCGACCCCTCTGCGGGCTCCGCCGGCACGACGATCACCCACGACATGGGCGGCTACTACATCAACGTCCTCGTCAACATGCTCGGCGCGGTCAACCGCGTTTCCGGCTACACGAAGTTCTACGACGAGCGCGTGTACGAGAACCCGCGCCATCCGCACTACAAGGAGCCGATCGCGCACGAAATCGGCGGCAAGCGCCGCGGCGACACCGTCATGCTCGGCGCGCTCGAGTTCAAGAACGGTTGCTTCGGCAGCCTGACCTTCTGCTCCGAGGGCTTCTTCCCGGAGGTTCCGAAGATGGAGATCTACGGCACCGAGGGCATCCTGACGCTGCCCGACCCGAACAACTTCGGCGGCTGGGGCAACGACGTGTACCTCACCCGCGTCGGCAACGCCGTCAACGGCAAGAATGAAGTCTTCCGCGTGCCGTTCACGCACGGCTTCGGCGACACCGACCCGAGCATCCCGACGCTCAGCGGCAAGCGCGAGCCCTGCTACAACAGCTGGCGCGGCCTTGCGGTCGTCGATATGGCGTACGCCATCCGCCGCGGCCGTCCGCACCGCAGCAGCGCGGAGCTTGCGCTCCACACCGTCGAGATCATCGACGCGATCGAGCACTCCATGAAGGACAACAAGGTCTACACCCTGCAGTCCTGCCCGGAGCGTCCCGCACCGTTGACCCCCGGCTTCTTCGGCGGCAGCATCGGCGAGGCTTCGATCGACAACATTCTCTGATTTCGCCACAAAAAGAGGGCAGACGGTTCGCCGCCTGCCCTTTCGTTTTGCCCTGTTGCGTTTCGCCCCGTGCGCGCAAAAACCGCCGCGCCTTGTGATTTTCCCGCAGATCTGCTATACTGAAAAGGAAATACGGCTGAGAGGGGATCTGCAAAATGAACCATTCTGTTTCGGGAGGCGGCGCCGATGGCTGACGCCAAAACCGTGCGCGGCCGCTTTGCGCCGAGCCCTTCGGGGCGCATGCACCTGGGCAACCTCTGCTGCGCGCTCGCCGCATGGCTCTCGGTGCGCAGCCAAAACGGCGTGATGCTGCTGCGCATCGAGGACCTCGACCCCGACCGCTGCAAGCCCGCCTACGCCGAGCAGCTCATGGACGACCTGCGCTGGCTCGGCCTCGACTGGGACGAGGGCCCCGGGGCCGGCGGCGACTGCGGCCCCTATTTGCAGAGCGAGCGCCGCGCGCTCTACGAGGACGCACTGCAAGCGCTGAAGGCGCAGGGCAAGATCTACCCCTGCTTCTGCACGCGCGCCCAGCTGCACGCCGCTTCCGCGCCGCACGCGGGCGACGGCGTCTTCCGCTACCCGGGCACCTGCCGCCGGCTCTCGGCCGCAGAGGTCCGTGAAAAAAGCCGGACGCGCGCCCCCGCGCTGCGGTTTTGCGCACCCGCGGGCACGGTGGAATTCGACGACCTGTTCCTCGGCCCGCAGTCCTTCGACGTGCAGGCCATGTTCGGCGACTTTCTCGTCCGCCGCAGCGACGGCGTCCACGCCTACCAGCTCGCCGTCGCGGTCGACGACGCGCGCATGGGCGTGACGGAGGTCGTCCGCGGGCGCGACCTGCTCGCCTCGACCGCCTGCCAGCTCCAGCTGCTCGAAGCGCTCGGCGCGCCTGCGCCGCGCTACGGCCACGTGCCGCTGCTCACGAACGAAGCGGGCCGCCGGCTCAGCAAGCGCGAGCGCGATCTGGACGTCGGCGCCCTGCGCGCGCGGTTTTCGCCGGAAGCGCTCTGCGGCAGCCTCGCATACCTGCTCGGCGTGCTCGACCGGCCGGAGCCGGCGGCCGCGCGCGAGCTGATCCCGCTGTTTTCAAAGGCCGACTTCTCCCGCCCGGCGATCGCCGTGCCGGAGACGCTGCGCCTGTTTCCGCCGCAGTAAAACAAAAGCACAGGGGTCTGGCTCCCGCAGAAGCCGAACCCCTGTGTTTTTTTGCAGATTTTCCCCGCCGCAATACGTGAAAAATCAAAAACTTACGCCCGGTCTGAACGCAGCGCAGCGCTGCTTTTCACCTCGCCGCGCGCCGCCTTGTCGGGGGTCTCCCCCGCCCTTTTGGCTTCAAAGTACGACTTGAGCGAATTGACGACAATGATGACGCCGAGCACGATCAGCAGCACAGCGATGATCAGCTGCAGGCCCTCGGTGACGAACGTCGCGCTGCCGGCCTGAATCGCGCCGATAAGGCCGATCAGGCGCTGGACGAGCGCCGTGAACGTCACGCAGAGCATGATGATCAGCGGCGGGAACAGCATCTTGTTGCTGCGCCCGGTCACCTTCATGAACACGCAGAGCGTGATGAGCACCAGCGCGCTGAGCAGCTGGTTCGCCGAGCCGAACAGCGGCCAGATGTTGGAGTAGCCGACCTTCGTGAGCAGGAAGCCGAACGCCAGCGTGATGAACGTCGCAAAGTACGTGTTGCACAGCACACGGCGCCAGAGCGGCGCCTTTGTCATATCCGCCTGCGCGAAGAGCTCCTGAAAGCTCATGCGCCCGATGCGTGCGACGGCGTCGAGGCTCGTGAGCGCCAGCGCGGAAACGCACATCGTCATGAAGCACTGCGCGACATACGACGGGATGCCGAAGATCTCGAGGAAGCCCGCGACGCCGCGGCTGAAGATCTGGAACGGCGTGCCGACCGCCGCGGTCCCGTCGGACGCGGCCGCCGCGCCGGCGACGCAGAGCGCGATCACCGCGAGCAGGCTCTCGAGCACCATCGCGCCGTAGCCGACCTTCAGCATGTCGCGTTCATTTTCGATCGTCTTCGAGGAGGTGCCGCTGGAAACAAGGCTGTGGAAGCCCGAAACCGCGCCGCACGCCACCGTGACGAACAGGATCGGGAACAGGTCGCCGAGGCTGTCGCTGTGGAAGCTCGTGAACACGGGCAGGTTCATCGTCGGGTGCGCGACGACGAGGCCGACGACCGCGGCGGCGATCATGCCGATGAACATGAACGTCGTCATGTAGTCGCGCGGCTGCTTGAGCAGCCACATCGGCAGAATCGCCGCAAAGGCGATATAGACGAACGTGATGTAGGACCAGACCGCCTGGCTCGCCGTGATCGGGAAGCACATGCCGATACCCAGCGCCGCCACCGTGCAGATCAGGCCGACGACGCCCTCCTTCCAGCCGGTGAGGTTCCATTTCTTCTGGATCAGCCCGAACAGGATCGCAAACGCGATGAACAGCAGCGAGATCGTGCCGGCCGCGCCGTTGGAGGCCGCCGTCTCCGCGAGCACCTGCGCGCCGGCTTCATTCACCGTATAGGCGTTGAAGGTGCCGGCCACCATGTCCGCAAACGCCGCGATGACGAGCAGCGTGAACAGCCAGCTGAACAGCAGGAACAGCTTCTTGCCGAGCTTGCCGATGTATTTTTCGATGATCATGCCCATCGATTTGCCTTCGTTCTTGACGCTGGCGTACAGCGCGCCGAAGTCCGTGACGGCGCCGAAGAAGATGCCGCCGATCAGCACCCAGAGCAGAACCGGGAGCCAGCCGAAAACCGCAGCCTGAATCGCGCCGGTAACGGGGCCGGCGCCGGCAATGGAGCTGAACTGGTGGCTGAATACGGTCCAGCCGTTTGTCGGGACATAGTCCTTGCCGTCGTTTTTGACGACGGCGGGCGTTTTCGCCTTGGGGTCGATCCCCCACTTGCGCGCGATCCACCGCCCGTAAAACGCATAGGCCGCGATGAGGCAGACCGCCGCGATCAGGACAATAACGAGTGTGTTCATTTTTTAAGACCCTCTTTGCTCTCGATCTCCGTGTGGGATCGTTTTTCCCTCGATAAGCAGCTTCGCAAAACAAAAAACCTTCGTCTCCGACCAGTATGTTCTCATACTGACTGAAGACGAAGGTTCTGTGCATTGCCACGAAATCTCCGCGTTACCACTTCATTTGCCGCCAAAAGGGGAGCGGCCGCTCATGCGCAGCATCCTACTGCGCTGCCCGGATAACGGAGGCAAAACCGAGCCGGATTAGTAGCGCGCGTACGCCGCGTGTTCGCCCGACTTGCTGGCAGGGGAGATTTTACCGGTCTTACACATGCTGCCTCGCACCACCCGGCAGCTCTCTGCGGTGCAGTCGCCCGTAAAATGTGTCCTGCTTCACTGCATTTATCGATGTGCCCTTTATCTTACGCCGCCCGTTCGGATTTGTCAAGGACTTTTGAACGGAATGTAAATTAAAAATTCGCGCATGTCCTTTTTGAAATACCGCGCGCACCCCGGTGAACGCACGGACAAGCCCATTCCCGATGCAACAAACGCAACAAAAAAATCCGAGCCGCAAAAAAGGGCTCGGATTTTTTGGTTTTTGGAATCACCAACCAAAAGAATAATCCAATAAATTAAAATCAGAACCTATTCTTTTTCTTTTCAAATTTGCAAACGTACGCATAAATGATCGCGGTATAGGCTGCGGCCAAAATAATGCACAACGGCAGGGAAGTAATTGCATTAACGCCCATTGTGGCAAGCACAATCGCAATAACAACCGAAAATGCGATGCCGCCGACCAGCGCATAGCTCTTGCCCACCTTTGCCTCTAAAGGCTTGTATATCAGGAAGAAGAGCAGCGCGGAATATGCGGCAATAACCAGGAAAAGATTATAACCCCGACAACGGACGACATCGCAGCCGGTAACATACTCAGGCAGCCACTCACGAGAAAACTGGATACCGATCCGGCTACAAGGCATATGCAAAACCTTTTCATCGGCATGGTCTGGATCATATTGTTCTGAGACGCACGGTTTTTGACCGCCAAAACAGTCATTATAACCACGCCTGCAATTAAACCCACGGCTGCAGCCACCATGAATATGGTCAGTATTGAGAATATGC
>DSLFI04101__coassemble_1831_pt1 | contig 7706 bp, 7 predicted proteins | sample DSLFI04101__metabat2_high_PE_040 | metagenome-assembled genome bin DSLFI04101
CCGGCGATATTGTGGAGCGATCCGATTACAACGTCGTAATCGCGGCCGGAAAGCGCGTCGCGCGCCGCCGGCAGGTTCTGCAGCGGCTGGCCGAGCTCGATGCCCTTCAAAAGGCGCAGGTTCGGAAAGCGCTTCCGGTTTTCCTCCAGCTCCCGCCACGCGCGGCGAACCACATCGTAATACTTCCTGCCGCCGAATTCCGGCGAACCGTCGTACTGGTCGCACTCGCAGTGGTCGGTCAGGGCGTAATACGCGAGGCCGAGCGCCTCGGCGCGCGCGCACATCGCCTCCATCGGCGCTTCGCCGTCAAACGAGCAATTCGAATGGCTGTGGCAGTCTGCCAGAATCTTATAAGGCAAAGCCGATCATCTCCCAACTGAACAAAACTTATACAGTTTTATATTGTAGCACAGGTCTCTGCATTTTGGAAGTCCCGAATTTAAATTGCTCCCGCGCTTGACACCGCCGCGCATTTGTATGATAATAAAGTATAATGTTTCCGCAGAAAGGAATGCAAAGTCATGAAAGCAGTAGTCACCGTCATCGGAAAAGATATGGTCGGTATTCTCGCCAGGGTTTCCGCCATCTGCGCCGACAAGGGCGCAAACGTCCTGGAGGTCACGCAGTCGATCATGCAGGACATGTTCGCCATGATCATGATGATCGACATCAGCGGCTGCACCGTGCCGTTCAGCGCGCTGACCGACGAATTTGAAGCGCTCGGCGACCGGCTCGGCCTGAAGATCCACGTCATGCACGAGGACGTCTTCAACTCCATGCACAGAATCTGATTACTTCCGAAAGGTTTGGATATTCCCCATGATCAACACACACGATATTCTGGAAACGATCAACATGATCGACAACGAGAATCTGGACGTCCGCACCATCACGATGGGCATTTCGCTGCTGGACTGCATCGACTCCAACATCGAAAAGGCCTGCACCAAGGTCTACGACAAGATCTGCGGCTACGCGGAGCATCTCGTGCAGACCGGCGAGGACATCAGCCGCGAATACGGCATCCCGATCGTCAACAAGCGCATCGCGGTCACGCCGATCGCGATGCTCGCCGGCGCGAACCCCGCCGCAAGCCCGGTGCACTTCGCAAAGGCGCTCGACCGCGCGGCCAGAACCGTCGGCGTCAACTTCATCGGCGGCTATTCGGCGCTCGTCCACAAGGGCTTCGCCCCCGGCGACTACGCTTTGATCGAAAGCATTCCCGAAGCGCTCAGCGAGACGGAATTCGTCTGCTCCTCGGTCAACATCGGCTCCACAAAGGCCGGCATCAACATGGACGCCGTCAAGAAGATGGGCAACATCGTCAAGGAGGCCGCGCTGCGCACCGCGGACCGCGACTGCATCGGCGCGGCGAAGCTCGTCGTTTTCTGCAACGCGCCGGAGGACAACCCGTTCATGGCGGGCGCCTTCCACGGCGCCGGCGAGCCGGACTGCGTGATCAACGTCGGCGTTTCCGGCCCGGGCGTCGTCCGCGCGGCCATCGCAAAGGCCAGCCCGGAGGACGACATCACCGCGATCGCCGACATCATCAAAAAGACCGCGTTCAAGATCACGCGCATGGGCCAGCTCGTCGCGCAGGAGGCTTCGCGCCGTCTCTGCGTGCCGTTCGGCATCGTCGACCTCTCCCTCGCGCCGACGCCCGCGATCGGCGACAGCGTCGCGGACATCCTCGAGGCGATGGGCCTTGAGCAGTGCGGCGCGCACGGCACGACCGCGGCGCTCGCGCTGCTGAACGACGCCGTGAAGAAGGGCGGCGTCATGGCCTCCTCGCACGTCGGCGGCCTTTCCGGCGCGTTCATCCCGGTCAGCGAGGACCAGGGCATGATCGCCGCGGCGAAGAGCGGCGCGCTCTCGATCACGAAGCTCGAGGCGATGACCGCCGTCTGCTCGGTCGGCCTCGACATGATCGTCGTACCCGGCGACATCACGCCGGAAATCATCTCCGGCATCATCGCCGATGAGGCCGCGATCGGCATGGTCAACTCGAAGACGACGGCCGTGCGCCTGATTCCGGCCATCGGCAAGCAGGTCGGCGACGAGCTCAACTTCGGCGGCCTGCTCGGCAGCGGCCCGGTCATGGAGGTCAACGCCAAGTCGCCCGCCGTGTTCGTCAGGCGCGGCGGCCGCATCCCGGCGCCCCTGCAGAGCCTCAAAAACTAAATTTTTTGTAAACTGTATGAACGGCGTGTGTCCGGCCATACTATCTCCAGAACGCAGAGTAAAGGAGATAATCTTATGCTGGATATTATCGCGCTTATCCTCACCATCATCGGCGGCATCAACTGGGGTCTGATCGGCATTTTCCAGTTTGACCTCGTCGCATGGATCTTCGGCGGGCAGGACGCCATCCTGAGCCGCATCATCTACACGCTGGTGGGCATCGCCGCCCTCTGGTGCATCTCCCTGTTCTTCCGGGACAACGACCTGGTCGACCGCTGAAGGGCACAAAAACAGCCGGGAGCTGTCGGAAAATCCGACGGCTCCCGGCCTTTTTATTCTGTTTTTTCAAACCGCTGCGCCGTGTCAGCCTTCTTCGTGCACCTGCCGGAAATAGGCGCAGGCGCCGAGCAGGCCGGCCGTATTGCCGAGCGCCGCCGCTTCCACGGTAAGATTCTTCGCAAACTGCGCCATCGCGTGGGACAGAACCCTTTCCCGAAGCGGGCGAATGAAGTGCTCCTCCTCGCGGGAGATGCCGCCGCCGACCAGCACGATCTCCGGATTGAACACATGGATCAGGCTGACGATGCCGGCGGCGATGCAGTCGATCCACGCGCTGACCGCCGCGGCTACGGCCGGATGGCCGAGATGCGCGAAGATCACCTTGCCGTCGACGTCCTCCGCGGGCACGCCGAGCGCCTCCAACAGGACCGGGTCGCCGGTGAACCGCCGCACGAGCGCGCCGGTCGAGCCGTAGCGCTCAAAGCAGCCGCGGTTGCCGCACGGGCACGGCTCGCCGTCGAACTTGATGCTGAAATGGCCGATCTCGCCGCCGATGCCGCGCCTGCCCTCGATCAGCCGGCCGTTCTCGATGATCCCGCCGCCGACGCCGGTGCCCACCGTGACGACGAGCACGTTCTCCATGCCGCGTGCGCGCCCATAGCGCTGCTCGCCGAGCGCCGCCGCGTTCGCATCGTTGATCACCGTGACCGGCAAATCGAACGCATCGCCGAGCGTCCGCGCGATCTCGCTGCCGAGCCAGTTGCCGAGGCTGGCCCCGACGCCGATCACCGTGCCGCTGCGCACGTCGATCTGCCCCGTGGCCGAAACGCCGATGCCCGCGGGCTTTTCCGGGCTCTTTTCGAGCAGTTCGCGGGCGAGCGCCGCGACGGTCGTGAGGATCGGCGTCCTGTAGCCGTCAAAGTCGACGCTGCGCGTTTCGGAGAGAAGGATGGCGCCCGTTTCGTCGACAAGGCCGGCCTTGACGGCAGTGCCGCCGATGTCGATGCCAAGCAGCACGCTCATGAGATCGCCTCGACGAACCGGCGCGTGATGTCGCGCGGGCGCGTGATCGCCGTACCGACGACCGCCGCATGCACCGGGTAGCTGAACACCTTCTGCAGCTGGCCGCGCTCCCAGACGCCGCCCTCGGCGATCACCGGCACCGAAAGCTCGTGCGTGATGCGGTCGAGCAGCGCGTAGTTCGGGATTGCCGTGCCGCGCGTCTTTTCCGTGTAGCCGCAGAGCGTCGTGCCGACGAGGTCGAAGCCGAGCGCCGCCGCGTGCGCGCAGTCCTCAAAGCAGGAGCAGTCCGCCATGAAGAGCTGATCGGGATATTTCTCGCGCACCGCCTTGAAGAAGCTGTCCAGCGCGCCGCCGTTCGGGCGCGGGCGGTCCGTCGCGTCGAGCGCGATGATCTCCACCCCGACCTCCGCCAGCGCGTCCACCTCCGCCATCGTCGGCGTGATATAGACGTCGCTGTCTTCGTAAACGCTCTTGATGATGCCGATCACCGGCAGGTCGACCTCCTTGCGGATGTCGAGAATATCCGACACCGTATTCGCGCGGATGCCGACGGCGCCGCCCTCCCTGGCCGCAAGCGCCATTTTGCCCATAAAGTGATAGCCGTAAAGCGGCTCATCCGGCAGCGCCTGACAGGAGACGATCACGCCGCGATGGATTTTTTCCAGAATCTCTGCATTTGTCACAGGAATCCTCCCTTTCCGTTCGATTACTGCTCTTCTTACCTGTATTTCGCCGTGATGCCGATCTCAAACATGCGGCTCCACGGCAGAACAACCGACTCCAATATAACACGGCCGGCCAGCGAGGTCAATTCCTTTTCGATGAACGCCTGCAGCGCCTCGAAAACCGCCTGCGCCGCCTTGCCGTTCTGCCCATCGCAGCGGAAATACGTCATGCCCCACTGCGGAAGAATGTGCTCGGTCACATGGGAGCGGACGACCGCGCCGTAGCCGCAGTCCTCGATGTAGCGCTCCACGAGGAAATCCATCGCGGCCGCGCGGTTCTTCTGGTGCATGCCGTTCACGGCCTGCGCGAGCACGGTGCCCATCGAGTTTGCGGAGGTGTTCCAGCCGGCATAGCCGAGCAGCTTCATCAGGTTGCCCTGCTTGTTCAGGACGCGCAGAAGCTGCAGCTCGCCGCCGTTCGTGTAGGCATTGTCCAGAATCGCGACCGGGATGCCCCGCCGGATGCAGTCGTTCACGAAGTACAGGAATTCCGCCATGTTCCGCTCCACGTCGTAATCCATGTTGTTGGCCGGCTGCTCGGCGGATTCAAGCATCTTGTTGGCCGGCGCCGTGATGCCCATCACGAAGTCCGCATCCCGCAGCGACGGCACGACGACGCAGCCGGCGGCCATCACGTGGTACTTGACCGTTTCGTTCAGGCTTCTGTCCTCGTAATTCGGGATCAGCTGCGGCGCAAGCGTCGAAGCGTATTTGAGGTAGACGCGCGGCGTATCGCCCTCCAGCGCGTTGACGGCGCGGGCCGTCAGCGTCATGCCGAGCTCGTCGGCGCCGGGATACAGGATTACGCGGTCGTTCAGCACCTTTTCGTCGATCACGGCGCGCACGGCCTGCTGGTCCATCGCCGTATAGCCGTATTTCGCCGAATCGTCCTGCGGGATGATCAGGAAATCGATCGTGCCGTCCTCCACAAGGTCGAGCGTGCGGATGTTCATCCTGCGGTTGAACGCGCGGCGGTTCAGGTAATCCGCAAGCGCATCGGCGTCGATCTTCTCACGCATCGCCGCACAGTCCTGCGCGTCGCCCATGCCGAGCTTTTCCAGATGCGTCAGGCGGCCCAGCTGGTGGATCTCCGCGCCGTAGTCGGCATAATAGTCCGGCTCCTCGTCGTCGGAGGAATAGGTCGGGCAGCGCATGATGCAGTGAAAGGCGTACAGCTTTACAGAGGGGTTCTTCTCCCGCAGCGTTTTCAGGAGCATCAGCCGCTCGAGCGCCTCGTCCTCTTCGAGCGTATGCAGCCGCGACGGGATCAGCCCGCCGTACAGCAGCGTGTCGATCGAGAGGACCGCCGCATCGGCTTTTTCGATATTCGACAGCAGGAAATCGCGGATTTCCGCGTAATCCGCCGGCGTTTTTTTCTGGCCAAGACGCGCCGGGCGCAGGATCGTATACTTCTCGCCGTTGAAAATCTTCGACGGGAAGTCAAAGTTACAGGGCCGCTCGTCGAGCGGCAGCAGGATAATGTTTTTCAAACCGTTCTCCTCCCTTTCCGTTTCAGGCGCGGATCACCGACCAGCCGCGCGTCCGGACGTTTTCGAGCTTAACATCGGCGCCCGCGCCGATATACAGGCCGCAGTCCTCCGGCACTTCGACGGCCGTCCGGCCCGGCGCAAAGTCAAACGCGGCGCCCTTGAGCGCGAGGTTCTTCGAGGGCTTGCGCGTATAATCGATATTCCGCAGCTCCACCTCGCGGATGTTGTCCCCCACGCCGACGATGCCCATCGCGTTCTCGCCGATGCAGGTCACGCCGTCGATGTGGACGTTGCGGATCGCGCAGTCCGTGCTGCGGTGCGGGTTCTGTTCTTCGGGGATATGGTAGTCGTGCTTGACGGCCATCATAAAGATCGGCTCGCCGTTGCCCCACCAGTTGCCCGCACGGATCGCCGTGTCGATGATCATATTCGAGACGCGCACATTTTCGACGAGCGCGCCCTCGTCGTTGCACATGAAGCAGAGGCCGCGGTTGCTCTCCTTGATGATGCAGTTCGAAATCGTCACGTTGCGGATGTGGCTGTAGATGTAACCGATCACGATCGCCTTCGAGCAGGAGCGCAGCACGCAGTTCGTGATGACGATGTCCTCGCACGGCTTTCCCCAGTTCGTGATGCCGGAAATCGCGATGCAGTCGTCGCCGCTCGAGATGTTGCAGTCCGAAACGATCACGCCCTTGCAGCTGCAGAAATGGATGCCGTCGTCGTTCGGCACATTGCGGTCCGTGTCGATCGTAAGGCCGATCACCTTTACATTTTCGCATTCATTGAAGCTGAGCGTCCAGCACGGCGCGTCGATCACGCGGATGCCGCGCAGCGTGATGTTCTTCGAATTGTGGAAAAAGATGCACTGGCTCGGGCGCGTGCCGATCGGGTACGTGCACTCGTCGATCTGCGCCTGCGTGAACGGCACGCGGCTTTCCGGCACGTTCTTGACCGACGTGTCGTAGAACGATTTGCCGGAAAGGTCGATCGTGCCGCTGCCGTCGATCGTCACATTGTCGTGCCCCAGGTTCACGAGCATGGCGTGCAGCACGCCGAGCTCGTTGTGCACATAGTCCTGCGGCGGGTAGTCGTTCAGATCCTCCGAAGCCTTGAGCACTGCTCCGGCCTCGAGGTGCAGCGAAACGCCGTGCAGGTTCAGCGTGCCGGTGCGGAAAACGCCGCCGGGCACGCACACCGTTTCGCCGGTTTCTGCCGCGGCGTCGATCGCCGCCTGAATCTTTTCCGTGTTGAGCGTCACGCCGTCGCCGACGGCGCCGAACTTCACAATGTCAATCATGTTTTCTCCTCCGCTTTCATCGTGTGAAAGCATTTCCTTTTCTTATAATATTGGAAATGCCTGCAAAAGCAGTGTACCACGGGGTTCACGCTTCTGTCCATAGCTTTTGCAGGAAGAGCTTCCTCTCCAAAAGGCAGGGGACGCAGGAGCCTGTGTCCTGCGTCCCCGCAAATTCCCGTTGGATTCGGTTTTCAGAATCAGCCCTCAGTCGTGCCCTTGGCAAGCTCGAGCGCGTCCGGGTTCGCTTCGAGATAAGCCGCAAACTGCGTTCTGTACTCCTCGAGATAACGATCGAGGCCCGCAGCCTTCAGCTTTTCAATCGCCGCGTCGATGTTCTCCTCATACGGGACCATGCCGACCTTGATCGGGTAGATCGAGGCGATGATCTCGGTCTGGAGGTTCGTCAGCTCGCTCTGGACGTTCGAAGCATCAAAGATGAAACCTGCTGCCGGGGAAATGACGTAGTTCTCAGACTTGTAGGTCATGTAATCGACCTGCTCGTCCGGCGTATCGGTAGCATAAGCCATGTACGGCAGGTAACCGGTCATCCACGTATCCATGCCGTACAGCGCGTTGCCGTCTTCGCCCTTGACCTGCTCAATTCTCTTGTCGCCGGTCACGGTGTAGTGCGTGCCCTCAATGCCATAGTGGAACAGGTTGTGGTTCTCCTCGGAAGCATACAGCCAGTTGAGGAACTTGAGGCCGGAT
>DSLFI04101__coassemble_1905_pt1 | contig 7541 bp, 8 predicted proteins | sample DSLFI04101__metabat2_high_PE_040 | metagenome-assembled genome bin DSLFI04101
TTTTCTCGATGAAAATATAGGATTTTCAGGAATCTCTTTTCTGTGCTTTCGGTCAGAAACGCGCCTGCGCCGCGGCGGGGGCGCAAAAAAGCCGCCCGGCGCGGCAGGTCTGCCTTCCGGACGGCTGCTTGTCGGCCGCAGCTTCGGCGCGCGCTGCGGCACGGCGGCATTTTACCGCGCAAAAGCAGCGCAACGCGCCGCTTTCCGCGCGCGATGCCGTGCGGTTCAGTTCTCCGCCTGCGCGGGCGGCGCGGGCGTGTACTCCGGCAGCTCGAACCAGAAGGTGCTGCCCTGCCCCACCATGCTCGTGACGCCGTAGCGCCCGCCGTGCATATCGAGGATATTTTTTACAATCGAAAGCCCGAGCCCGGTGCCGACCTGCGCCCGGCGGTGATCCTTGTCGACCTTGTAGTACCGGTCCCAGATATACGGCAGCTTGTCCGCCGGGATGCCCTCGCCCGTGTCGCGGATCTCCACGCGCACGACGCCGTTTGCGGCGACCTGGCGCAGCGAAACGGTCTTGTCCGCCCCGGCGTAGTTGATCGCGTTGTTCACGAGATTGTACACCACCTGGGAAATGCGCAGGCGGTCGGCGCAGACGAACACCTCGCGGTCAAAGGTGAACGGGAAGCTGTAGTCGGCCAGCTTGTCGTAGCGGCGCAGCGTCTCCCGGATGTCCCCGGTCAGGCAGAACACCTCGGGCTTGAGCGCCTGCGTGCCGCTCTCCAGCTTGGAGAGGTCGAGCAGGTCGTTGACGAGGTCGGCCAGACGATTCGACTCGTCCACGATCACCTGCACGTTTTCGGGCGTGTTCTCCCCCGGGATGTCGCGCATGACCTCGGCATAGCCCGAGATCATGGTCAGCGGCGTGCGCAGGTCGTGCGAGACGTTCGCGATCAGCTCGCGCCGCAGGTCCTCGACCTTCGAAAGCTCCTGCGCCGCATAGTTCAGCGTGCCCGCAAGCTCCGAGACCTCGCGCGTGCCGCTGTCCGGGAAGCGGATCGCATAGTCGCCCTGCGCGAGCTGCTTGGCCGAATCGTTGATCCGCTCGATCGGCTTCGAGAGCCGCGCGGCGATGAACAGCGCCAGCACAAGGGCGAGCACGAGCATCACGCCCGTGAGGCACCACAGCTGCACCTTCAGCGTCTCCACCGTGGAATCGACGGGCACAACGCCGCTCAAAAGCAGCACGAGGTACTCCTCGCCGTCCGAAAGCGTGACGGTGCGCGCGTAAATGATGCTCGCGTCCATGCCGCCCGGCGTCTCCTCGATGTTGTCCTGCATCACGCTGCCGCCCGCCGCCTTGACCTCGAGGAACAGCCGGCTGCAGTCGAAGTTGCCGAACCGCTCCAGCACGCTGCCGCGCGCATTCGGGGACATGGAGATGTTCGTGCCGTTTTTGTCGGACAGCAGGATCGAGACGTTCGAATTGTATGTGATTTCGATGAAGTCGGACATCGAGGCGCCGCCGTCGAGCATCGCGACGACGCGGTCCGAAACCGCGCGGATCTCGTTCGTTTTGATCGCCTTGTAAAACGTGTTGAGCAGGCCGATCTGGAAAAACCAGAGCAGCGCGACGATCAGCGCGGTGAACACCGTAAAGCCGAGCAGCACCTGTGCGCCGATGCCGGGCTTTTTCAGCGGCCGGCCGAATACGGGCCGTTTCATGACCCGGTCTCGAAGCGGTAGCCGACGCCGCGCAGCGTGACGATGAACCTGCTGTACGGTCCGAGGCTGCGGCGCAGCAGCTTGATGTGCGTGTCGAGCGTGCGGTCGTCCCCGTAAAAGTCATAGCCCCACACGTTTGTGATCAGCATCTCGCGCGTCAGCGCGATGCCGCGGTTGTTGACGAGGTAGAAGAGCAGGTCGTACTCCTTCGGCGAAAGGTCGACCCGCGCGCCGTCCACCTTGACGGTCCGCGCGGTGAAGTCCACCTCGAGCCCCTCCGCGCGGAAGATCTCGCGCCGCTGCCCGCCCGTGCGGTTGACGCGGTTCATCACGGCGTTGACGCGCATCATCAGTTCCTTGGGCGAAAACGGCTTCACGACGTAGTCGTCCACGCCGAGCTCAAAGCCGTGGATCTTGTCGTACTCCTCGCCGCGCGCCGAAAGCATGATGACCGCGGGCGACGCGATCTTCCGGATCTCCGCGACGGCCGAAAAGCCGTCGAGCTCCGGCATCATGACGTCCATGATGATGATGTCGAATTTGTCGGGGTCCTGCCGGCAGAGGTTGACGGCCTCCATGCCGTTCTCCGCCTCGGTGACCACATGGCCCTCAAACTCCGCGTATTTCCGGATGAGGAGCCGGATTTTCGCCTCGTCGTCCACAACGAGAATTCTGTACATACCGCGATTCCCTCCCTTTCTGTCGGTACTGCTTCTGTTTGTTCAGTATACAGGCAAAATGTGAAATTATTGTGAAGAACCGACGAAGAGTTTCGGCTGTTCTCCGCCGGATCATGTATCAAGTGCACAAATCCACCCTCTGTTTTTCAAGTATTATAACGATTTGCTCTTTTTTGAAATAAAAAAGTGCATCTGCCTGTTGACAATCCGGGGAATTTGGAGTAGGATTACTTATAGAAAATACACATAATTTTATATATCCTACATGGATATTCCGCGTGTTTTCAACAATCTTTCCGCGCCGCAGCGCACGGAAAAATCACCGAGGAGGAGTGCATATGTTACCGATTATTACGATTTCCCGCCAATACGGCAGCGGCGGCCACGAAGTCGGAGAGCGGCTGGCCGAAAAGCTGAACATCCCCCTTCTCGATAAGGAACTGATCGCGTTGGCTGCAAAAAAGAGCGGTCTGAGCGAAGAAGTCTTTGAGAAGGCGGACGAAAAGGCCGGCAGCAGCCTGCTGTATTCCATGGTGATGGGCAACTATACCTTCGGCAGCCGCATCACGGGAATCAACGATATGCCGATCAACGACAAGCTGTTCATCCTGCAGAGCGACATCATCAAGAAAGCCGCGGACAACGGGCCGTGCGTCATCATCGGGCGCTGCGGCGACTACATCCTGCGCGACTACAAGAACGTGTTCCACGTCTTTGTCCATGCGAACAAGGAAGCGCGCATCGCGCGGATCCTGCGCAAGGGGCTCTGCGATGAGAAAAAGGTCTCCGATTTCATTGCAAAGCGCGACAAGCAGCGCGCCAATTACTATAACTTCTATTCGAACAAGCGCTGGGACGATCTCTCGAACTACCACCTGACGATCGACTCCTCGCAGTTCGAAATCGATGACATCGCGGACATCATCATCGCCGCGATCGGCCGCGTCAAAGCGTAAGGCCGCCCGATTCAGAGTTTATCGACCTTTTATATTTTTCATTTTTTATCCCTTCAGGAGAAGAGGCGTGCCGCCCGGCACGTCTCTTTTCCTATTCTCCGGTGCCGGGCAGCGCCGTCTGCACCGGGTCGGCCGTCATCAGGTGGATGATTTCCAGCCCGGCCGCGCGCGCCCGGCGCACCGTATACGCCGTGCCGCCGCGGTCGCGCTGCAGGTAGCAGACGCAGTGCCCCGCAGCCGCCACCAGCGCGTCGTTCCGGCGGCGCATGCAGTCCGCCGTGTACGCATCCGCCACGTAGCGGACGGAATCGGCGCGGCTGAGGATCGCGTCGTAGCGCATCCGCTCCGCGAGCGGCCAGCCGCGGCACTGGTCGCGGCACGGCAGAATCAGGTGCAGCGCGACGGGCAGCGTTTCGCGCGCCTCGAGGACCGCCTCGGCGGCGAGCATGTCGAAGCCGCGCGCGCCGCCCGCGTAAAACGCGGTCACGCCGCGTTCGCAGAGCGCCCGGATCTCCGCCCGCAGCGCCGTCTGCAGCGGCACGCGGTCCTCGGGCGCGATCGCCCGGTGCCCGGTAAAACAGCAGGCATTTCGCCGCATGGAACTCCCCCTTCCTGTGCGCCGGCGGGCATTCTGCCGCATGGGCACGGCCCTGCCCGCCGCATGTAAAACAGCCTTTTGCACGCGGCCGTTCACAATAATTTTACCTTGTTTCCGGCCGCATGTAAAGCGCCCGGCTGGACTTTCCCCGCGCTTTATGATAAAATGGCAGGCAAAGAAAGGACCGATGCCCATGAAAGCACGACCGACCAAGATGAAACTGCGGAATATGCCCGAACAGACGGCCAAGCGGCTGGCGCTGGTCCTCGGCGCCGTGCTGCTTGTGCTCATCCTCGTCATCGCCCTGTTTCCGCTGCTCGACAGCGTCGGCAAGCCGTATGAGGTCACGACGTACGCGATGGGCAGCTATGTGCAGCAGAGCGTCTACGGCGACAACAGTGAGGAAGCCGCCGTGGCCGCCGCCGACGCGATTCAGGCGCTGGAAAACGAGATCTCCTGGCGCGTTTCCGGCAGCGACGTGCAGAAGCTGAACAACGCCGCCGGAAAGGACTGGGTAGAGCTTAACAGCGACACGATGGAGATCCTTGAGATCGCGCAGGACGTGGCCGAGCGAAGCGGCGGCGCCTTTGACGTGACGATCGCGCCGATCTCCCGCCTGTGGGACTTCGACAGCGAGCGGCAGGAGGTGCCGGACATCGACACCATCGACGCGCTGCTGCCGAACGTCGGCTATGAATTCCTCCGCCTCGACACGGAGGAGAACACGGCCTCGCTGAAAAACCTCGACAACGCGGTGGACCTCGGCGGCGTCGGCAAGGGCGCCGCCTGCGATGCGGCGATTGAAGCCTATGCGGAGACCGGCGCGGAGGCCGCGATCGTTTCCGTGGGCGGCAGCGTCGGCGTCTGGGGGCAGAAGGACTCGGGCGCGGACTGGAGCATCGCGGTGCGCGACCCGAATTCGGACGGCGCGCTCGGCGCGCTCTCGATCGAATCCGGCTTTCTCGCCACCTCGGGCAGCTATGAGAAATGCTTCACGCAGAACGGAAAAACCTACCACCACCTGCTCGACCCCGAAACCGGCTATCCCGCCGAAACCGGCCTCGTCTCGGTGACGGTGCTGTGCGACAACGGCGCCCGCGCCGACGCGCTCGCAACGGCCTGCTTCGTGCTCGGGCTCGAGGAGGGGCAGGCGCTGCTCGAAAGCTATGACGCCGAGGGCATTTTCATCAGTACCGACAACGTCATCACCGTGACGGACGGCCTGCAGGACCGCTTCACGCTTACGGCGGACGGCTACACGATTGCAGAATAATTCCGGGAAGAAGGAAACGTCATGAAAAAGTATATTGCAGCGCTGGCCTGCGCGCTGGCGCTTCTCGTTCCGTGCAGCGGATGCGCAACGCTGGCCTCGGTCGGCGGCGCGGAAGAATCCTCCGCCGCGGAAACCGCGCAGCCGACCGAAGCGCCGACTGCCGCACCGACGCCGACAGCGGAGCCCACGCCGACCACAGCGCCGACACCGACCGCAGAACCCACGCCCGACCCCGCCGCGGCCCTGCAGGGCTGCACCTGGGTCGCCTATGCGGAGACCAGCGGCGTCGAGCACTTTATCTTCAAGCTGAATTTCAACGAGGACGGCACCATATCGTACATGGCCGGCTGGTACATGAGCGAGGTCGCCTATCAGGGTACCGGCACCTACACGGCCGACGGCGAGCGGATCACCTACACGCTCTCGAGCGACAGCTTCGAGCCGGCGCAGATGAGCGGCTCCATCGCCTATACCCTGTCGGACGGGCAGCTCACGCTTTCGGCTTCGGAGGGCGACGCGCTCACCTACCTGCTCGAATCCGGCTCGCTGACCTTCGCCGTTGAGGGCTCCGCGCAGGACGTCCCGCCCACACTCTGATGGAAAAGCGCCGAATTACGTTTAAGGAAATCCTCTGCCTGCTCGTTCTGCTGACGCTGGCCGCCGGCGCGTATTTCTGGAGCCTTATGCAGCCGGACGGCGGCACGGTCGTGATCGAGCAGGACGGCGAAGAGCTGTACCGCATCGACTTCACCGCGCGCACCGAAACGGAGACGCTCACGGTCAACGGGACCGTCATCGAGGTCGGCCCTGCGGGCGCGGCCTTCGTCTCCAGCCCCTGCCCGGACCAGGTCTGCGTGGAAGCGGGGCTCTGCGACCGGGTCGGGGAAACCGCCGTATGCCTGCCGCAGCGCGTCAGCATCCGCATCGTCGGCGACGGCGGGGACGGCGCGGTGGACGCCATGACCGGCTGACCGCGCAAACGCACCGTGGAAAGGGGAAACACGCCATGTCGGGAAAATCCAGAAAAATCGCCGTCTGCGGCCTGCTCGGCGCGCTGGCGCTCGTGCTCACCCTGCTGGAGGGCATGCTGCCGCCGATCCCCGGCCTGCCGCCCGGCGCAAGGCCCGGGCTTTCGAACATCGTGACGATGTTCGCGGCCGGTTCGCTCGGCCTGCCGTACGCGCTCGCGATCGCGCTGATCAAGGGCGTTTTCGCGTTTCTCACGCGCGGCGTGACCGCCGGCCTGATGAGCCTTTCCGGCGGCCTGATGAGCACGCTCGCGATGTGGGTCGTCTGGAAAAAGACGCGCTTTTCCCTGCTCTTCACCGGCGTTTGCGGCGCGCTGGCGCACAACGCCGCGCAGCTCTGCATCGCGGTTTTCCTCACCGGCCGCGCCGCGCTGTTCTATATTCCCGCGATGCTGCTGCTCTCCATCGTCTGCGGCCTCTGCACCGGCCTTGTGCTGCGCCTGCTCCTGCCGCTGCTCGAAAAACTGCATTTGACCGGATAAACGCCGAAAGCCTCCGCCGCCCGATCGGGCCGGCAAAGGCTTTTTCTTTTTGCATTTTTCTATTTATTGAATTCCCGGCGCGGCCGCCGAGAAAGCGGCGGAACCGGGCGGCACATCCGGTTTACAGCAGGCGGAGGTCCGCCTGCCCGATGTCGGGCGTGCCCGAGAGGCGCAGCCGCCAGGCGACCGACTGCGGCGGCTCGAAGTAGAGCGCGGAGGCCGCCGCGCGCTCCGCGTCCTCTTTAGGCTGCAGCAGGCAGACCGCCGCCGCTCCGCCGATCACCACGCTGCCCTTTGCCTTTCCCGGCCGCCGGGGCGGGTCCCCCTGGCTCCGGTCCGCGGGCTGCAGCTGGATTTCCCCGGGCAGCGCGGGCGTCACCGCGTAGCGCAGCACACAGAATTCGCGCGGCCAGAGAGATGCTTCGTCGCGGATCGGCTCGGCAAGGCGATCCGGCGCGCATCCGAGCACGTGCAGCGTATGCTCGGCGCCCGAGGGCAGCGCAAACTTCACGTCGAACGGCGCGCAGTCCGGCGACGTCTCGAACACCGCCGGGCACGGCAGCGTCACGGGGTCGGGCTTCAGCGTCACCGAGAGGCTGCGCAGCCTTTCCGGCCTGCGCTTCGTCGCCCAGGGCAGCTGCACGCGCATGCACCGCCACGCCCGCCCCGGATGCGCCTGCGCAAGGCCGTAATGTGCGAGCAGCGCCGCCGTCTTTCCGTTCTCCGACAGGCCCGGCACCCACACCGCGCCGCTTTCCGAATAACGTTCCGCTTCCCGCCCGTTGATCCGCACGGTATAGACGATCGGCTTTGCGAGCGGGTTTTCGGCCTCGGCCTGCTCGGCTTCCATTCTGTC
>DSLFI04101__coassemble_2028_pt1 | contig 7279 bp, 8 predicted proteins | sample DSLFI04101__metabat2_high_PE_040 | metagenome-assembled genome bin DSLFI04101
TTCCGCCGTTCGCTTCAATAAAGCAGAGGGCAGACAGCGGATTATTTCCTTGGAAATCGCTTCCGCGGGAATTTGTTCCGGTATACGCGGTAGGAAAGCGCGCCGGGGACGCCGATCCACAGCAGCATGACAAGGCCGGACATCGTTGCGACGTCGCCCGTCGCGAGGACGCCCGCGGCATAGAAGCAGAAGAGCGGGACGGACATGTACCCGACGACGCGGTGCGCGCAGATCCACGCGTCGTCGTCGCGGACGGTCCACGGCAGACGCAGGCCGGTGTGGCGCGTGCGGGGCAGCTTCGGCGCGAGGTTGCCGAGAAACAGAAGGATGATGCTGACGACCGCCGCGGCCAGATACTTTTCCCCGTCCTCGGTGAGCCGGACTGCGCCGGTGGCGAGCAGGACGGCCAGCACGGTGCAGAGCAGCAGGAGCGTGAGGTTGAAAACAGTGACGATGCGCAGCGTGCCGAGCTTCGGGTGGTCGTCCGGCAGGTCGGAGAGTGCGCCGAGGTTTCGGTACAGGAGCAGGACCGCCGCGGCGACGCAGGCCGACGACAGCAAAATGGCGGGCAGCGGCCACGGGATCAGGAAAGCGGAGAAAAGGGCGAGCAGCGAAAGGATGAAGAGCACAAGAAAGGGGTCAGCCTTTTTCATCGGCGGGTTCCTCCTTCGGGCCGAACAGCGCCGCCGCCTCCACAAGAAACTCCTGCAGGACGGAGAGGTTCAGCGAATAGAAAATCTGGTTGGCGCGCCGCTCGGCGGTCACGATGCCCGCGCGCTTCAGAATGTCGAGGTGGCGCGAGACGGAGGGCTGCGAGATGTCGAACTGGTCCGCGATCTCGCCGGCGCTCAGCGTCTTCCACTTCAAAAGGCGGATGATCTCGCGTCGGTACGGGCTGGCGAGCGCCTGAAAAAAGTCGTCGTTCATACAAAACGCCTCCGGAATCTTTTTTGTTATTTTGATTATAGCTAAAATTCGAAATACAGTCAATGCCTGAGTTGAAAAATCACGGTATGAACCGGCGCCGCCTGCGCATATGCTTGTGCAAGGGGCGTTTCTGCGGAAATAGGCGCCCGAGGAAAGGACGGTTCTGGTTATGCGCATTCGAATGGGAAAGAAAAAACGGGCGGTGCCGCTGCTGCTCATCGCCGGGATGCTCTGCGCGCTTGTCGTTCCGCTCGCGCCGCCTGCATCGGCCGAGGGGCTCGATGTGCCCGCGCCGGCCGCTGTACTGATGGAATTTTCGACGGGCGAGGTGCTCTATGAGAAAAATCCGCACGAGGTCCGGCCGTGCGCTTCAATCACGAAGGTGATGACGCTGCTGCTCGTGTTCGAGGCGATCGACAGCGGCGCGCTGCACTACGACGACATGCTGACGGCCTCGGCGCATGCGGCGGGCATGGGCGGCTCGGACATCTGGCTCAAGGAGGGCGAGCAGATGACGGTGGACGACCTCATCAAGGCCTGCGTCGTCATGAGCGCCAACGACGCGGCGGTCGTGCTCGCCGAAGCCGTCGCCGGCACGGAAGAGGCGTTCGTCGAGCGCATGAATGCGCGCGCGGCGGAGCTCGGCATGAACGATACGGTGTTCAAAAACTGCAACGGCCTCGACGAGGACGGCCACGTCACGAGCGCCTACGATGTGGCCGTGATGAGTCGCGCCCTGATGCAGCATGAAAAGATTTTCGACTACACGACGATCTGGATCGATTACGTGCGCGGCGGCGAGACGCAGCTCGTCAACACGAACAAACTCGTCCGCTCCTACAACGGCATCACGGGCCTGAAGACCGGCACGACCAGCGCGGCGGGCAGCTGCATTTCCGCGTCCGCCGAGCGCAACGGCATGACGCTGATCGGCATCGTGCTCGGCGCGGCCAGCACGAACGACCGCTTTGCCGCGGCGACAAGCCTGCTCGACTACGGCTTTGCCAACTGGAAGATCGCAGCACCCGAAGTGCCGGCGCTGCCCGTGCTGCCGGTGACCGGCGGCATGACGGGGGAGGTCCGGCTCGAAGCGGCCGCGCCCGCCGGCGTGCTGATGCCGGTTTCGGAGCAGAGCGCGCTGGAGACCGTCGTCGAGCTGCCGGAGAGCGTCGCCGCGCCGGTGGAGGCGGGGCAGGCGGTCGGAACGCTTCGCGTGCTGCTGGGTGGGGAGACCGTGCAGGAGATCCCGATCACCGCGGCGGAAAGCGCCGAAGCGATCACATTCGGTTCGGCGTTTCAGTATCTTCTGAGCTGGTTTTTCCGCGCCGCCGCGCCGGACGCCGCGGGGTAAAATCAAACTTTTTGTGAAACATGGTATTCTAGTCTTGAAAAACGCCACAAAATATTGTAGAATGAAAACATCCAAAGGGTTCGTCGATTTTGTTTAATCAAAGAATTCATGCAGGAGGGAAAACAAAATGTCGTTAAAACTGGAATGCGGATATTTGAAAGGATTTATTCAGGATCACGAGTATGAGGCGATCGCACCGCAGGTGGAAAGTGCGCATAAGCTGCTGGAATCCGGCAAGGGTCCCGGCAATGATTTTCTCGGCTGGGTGACGCTCCCGACCGATTATGACAAGGAAGAATTCGCGCGCATCAAGGCTGCGGCCGAGCGCATCAAGAAGAATACGGATGTTTTCGTCGTCATCGGCATCGGCGGCTCGTACCTCGGCGCCCGCGCGGCGATCGAGTTTCTGAAGAGCGAAAACTACAATGCGCTGAAGAAGGATACGCCGGACATCTACTTCACCGGCAACAGCATCTCCTCCTCCGCGCTGGCAGAGCTCGTACAGATCTGCGAGGGCCGCGATGTTTCGATCAACATGATCTCGAAGTCCGGCACCACGACGGAGCCGGCGATCGCGTTCCGCGTGTTCCGCGAGATCCTCGAGAAGAAGTACGGCAAGGAAGAGGCCAGAAAGCGCATCTTCTGCACGACCGATAAGGCGCGCGGCACGCTGAAGCACCTCGCGGACGAAGAGGGCTACGAGACCTTCGTCGTTCCGGACGATGTGGGCGGCCGTTACTCGGTCCTCACCGCAGTCGGCCTGCTGCCGATCGCCGTCGCAGGCGCGGACATCGACGCGCTGATGGCGGGCGCCAGAAAGGCGCAGGCGGCGTACAGCAACCCGAATCTCGAGGAGAACGACTGCTACAAGTACGCGGCGATCCGCAATATTCTCTACAACAAGGGCAAGAGCACCGAAATCATGGTCAGCTACGAGCCTTCCTACACGCTGATGAACGAGTGGTGGAAGCAGCTCTACGGCGAGAGCGAGGGCAAGGACGGCAAGGGCCTGTTCCCGGCGTCCGTGATCTTCTCGACCGACCTGCATTCGATGGGCCAGTACATTCAGGACGGCCGCCGCGATCTCTTCGAGACCGTCGTGCTGTTCGAAAAGCCGAAGCACGAGATCGTCATCGGCAACGACCCGGCGAATGTCGACGGACTCAACTTCCTCGAGGGCCGCAGCATGGCGTACATCAACCGCAAGGCCTTTGAGGGCACCGTGCTCGCGCACAACGACGGCGGCGTGCCGAACGTCGTGCTGAACGCGCCGGATTTCTCCGAGGATACGCTCGGCCAGCTCATCTACTTCTTTGAGCGCGCCTGCGCGATCTCCGGCTACATGCTCGGCGTGAACCCCTTCAACCAGCCCGGCGTCGAGAGCTACAAGAAGAACATGTTCGCGCTGCTCGGCAAGCCCGGCTACGAGGGCGAAAAGGAAGCGCTGGAAGCGCGCCTTTCCAAATGATTCAGGCGTAAATCCGTTTATGCGGAATATAAAATACACAGGAGGATTTCATTATGATTACTCTCTTAATTGGTAAAAAAGGCTCCGGCAAGACGAAGAAGCTCATCGAGCTCGCAAACGAGGCCGTCAAGAATTCGAACGGCAACGTCGTCGTCATTGAGAAGGGCCTCAAGCTTACATATGATATTTCCCACAAGGCCCGCCTCGTCGATTCCGATGCGTACAGCATCGAGGGTCTCGACGCGCTCGTCGGCTTCATCAGCGGCATCTGCGCGGCGAACTACGACGTGACCGACATCTTCGTGGACTCCACGCTGAAGATCACCGGCAAGGGCGTCGGCGAGGTCGAAACGCTTACGGCGAAGCTGAAGGCGCTCAGCGAGACCGCCAATGCGAACATCTGCCTGCTCATCTCCGCTGCGGCGGAGGAGCTGCCGGAATCCGTCATGGAGTACGTCAGCAAGTAAACCGGCAGGAAAAGCGGAGCGGTTTTCCCTCCCTTTAGAAAAAAGCGGCGTTCCGGCGGAGGCAAAACCCGCCGAACGCCGTTTTTCAGGGGAAAAACCGCAGGATTTTTCAAACTTTTCCTTGACAAAAGTCCGTCTGGTATTTATAATATATCAGTACGGTTTGAGGATACCTATGCTCATTGATTTAAAAAAGTATTTCTCAGGCGAGAATATTTCCCAGCAGATCGATTACACGATCGATTTGTCGGCGGTGGAAATCGACGGTGTGAAGCCGTTTGTTTCCCCGGCGCACGTGGTGGGGGACCTGAAGGCCTTCGCCTCCAGCGCAGAGCTGAACGTCACCGTGCAGTATGCGTTCTCGATGCCGTGCAACAGGTGCCTGAAGGAAACCAGGAAAGAGATTTCGCACAGCATATCGCACGTGCTGGTGAACAGGCTGAACGATGAGGAGGACTTTGACGACTACATCGTCGTCGAGGGCGAAAAGCTCGATTTGGACGAGCTGATTTACTCCGACATCATCCTTCTGACGCCGTCGAAGTATGTTTGCAGCGACGACTGCAAGGGACTTTGCCCGGTCTGCGGGAAAAATCTCAACGAAGGCGACTGCGCCTGTGCGAAGCAGCAGACAGACCCCCGTCTGGAGGCTCTGCGCCAGCTGCTCGATTGATTTTGGATCACCAAAGATTTAGTTTACTATAAGGAGGTGCTGACGATGGCGGTACCCAAGAGAAAAGTGTCCAGTGCCAGACAGAATAAGAGACGTTCCAACGTGTGGAAGCTTAACGCTCCTGCCCTTATGAAATGCCCGCAGTGCGGAGAGTATAAGATGCCGCACAGGGTTTGCGGTAACTGCGGTTACTACAACGGCAGAGAAGTTGTTAAAAAGGAAGCATAATTTTGCCTGAAACAATATTGTGCAAGATCGGGATAGAGAAGGGGCAGATTTTTGCTCCTTCTCTATTGTTTTATGCGCGGGTTCTGCGGGCCTGCGGGAAGCGGAGGTGATTTCTTGGCGGTCAGAATTTTCGGCGTGGAGCCGCACAGCCTGGCGGAGCGCGCCGGGATGGAAAAAGGAGATACGCTCATCTCTATCAACGGCCATGCGATCGGCGACATCCTCGATTTCCGCTTTTACGAGACGAATACGCACCTGACGCTTGTCTTTGAAAAGCCGGACGGCACGCGCATCGAGGAAAAGGTCATCAAGGCGCAGTACGGCGCGCTCGGCCTCGAGTTCGAGACGTATCTGATGGATGAGCAGCGCGCCTGCCGCAACAAATGCGTTTTCTGCTTCATCGACCAGCTTCCGCCCGGCATGCGCGAAACGCTGTACTTCAAGGACGACGACGCGCGCCTTTCGTTCCTGTTCGGCAACTACATCACGCTGACGAACATCGACGACCGCGAGATCGACCGCATCATCGCGATGCACATCAGCCCGATCAACATTTCGGTGCACACGATGAACCCCGCGCTGCGCTGCAAAATGATGCACAACCGCTTTGCGGGCGACGCGCTGCGCCACGTGCGCAGGCTGGCCGAGAACAACATCCGGCTGAACTGCCAGATCGTGCTGTGCCCCGGCCTGAACGACGGCGAAGAGCTGGAATACACGCTGTCGGAGATGCACGGTCTCGGCGCGTGTCTGCAGAGCGTCGCCTGCGTGCCGGTGGGCCTGACGCGCTACCGCGAGGGGCTGTATCCGCTCGTGCCGTTCGACCGCGAATCGGCCGGGAAGGCGATCGACGTGCTCGAGCGCTGGGGCGACCGCTTCAAGGCCGAGCGCGGCATGCGCACGGTCTACCCGAGCGACGAGTTCTACCTGATCGCGGAGCGGGCGCTGCCGCCGTATGAATTCTACGAGGATTTCCCGCAGATCGAAAACGGCGTCGGCATGCTGCGCGACCTCGAGGAGGAGCTGACCTGGGCGCTCGAGGAGATACCGGGGCGCGCCGTCCGCCGGCGCGTGACGATCCCGACGGGCGAAGCCGCGTTCGAATTCTTGAACGGCCTTTTCGACCGCGTGCGGGAGAAGTTCCCGGGGCTAGAGATCAACCTTGTCCCGGTGAAAAACGACTTTTTCGGCGGCACAGTCGACGTGACCGGCCTGCTGGTCGGGCGGGACCTCGTGCGGCGGCTCCGGCAGGAGACGCTCGGCGACGAGATCCTGATCCCGGGCGCCATGCTGATGGCCGACGAGGACGTGTTCCTCGACGATATGACGCTGGAAGCGCTCAGCGCTGCGCTGGGGGTTCCGGCAAAACGCATGCAGAAAGATGCCGGCGGCGAGCTGCGGGACATACTCGGCCCGCTGCCGGAAACGATACAGTAAAGGAGGAAACGGAATGTCCAAACCGATCGTGGCGATTGTCGGCAGACCGAATGTCGGCAAATCGACTCTGTTCAACAAGCTGATCGGACAGCGCCTTTCCATTGTGGAGGATACGCCGGGCGTCACGCGCGACCGCATCTTCGGCGAATGCGAGTGGAAAAACCGCCGCTTCTCGCTCGTCGATACGGGCGGCATCGAGCCGGAATCGAAGGACGTCATCCTCTCGCAGATGCGCGCGCAGGCGCAGATCGCGATCGACTCTGCGGACGTCATCATCTTTGTGACCGACGTGCGCACGGGCATGGTGGCGACGGATCTCAACATCGCGCAGATGCTCCAGCGCAGCAATGTGCCGGTGATCGTCTGCGTCAACAAATGCGACACGCTCGGCGAGCCGCCGGTCGATTTCTATGAGTTCTACAACCTCGGCCTCGGCGACCCGATTCAGGTTTCTTCGGTGCACGGCCACGGCACCGGCGACCTGCTGGACGCCGTCCTCGAGCATCTGCCCGAGGAGCCGGAGGACGAAGAGGAGAGCGAGATCATCAAGGTGGCGGTCATCGGCAAGCCGAACGTCGGCAAGTCGTCGCTCGTCAACCGCGTCTCCGGCGAGAACCGCTGCATCGTCTCCGACATCGCGGGCACGACGCGCGACGCCGTGGATACGACGATCGAGAACCGGTTCGGCACGTTCACGTTCATCGATACGGCCGGCCTGCGCCGCAAGA
>DSLFI04101__coassemble_2060_pt1 | contig 7200 bp, 8 predicted proteins | sample DSLFI04101__metabat2_high_PE_040 | metagenome-assembled genome bin DSLFI04101
TGAGCATTTTTGAATTGGTTTGTCGGGCCTGTTATCTCTTGGAGAACTGAGGCGCACGACGAGCAGCCTTGAGACCGTATTTCTTTCTTTCCTTCATTCTCGGGTCGCGGGTGAGGAAGCCAGCCTTCTTCAGCTTCGCGCGGAGGTTTTCGGAATCGTACTGGAGCAGCGCTCTCGCGATGCCGTGGCGGATCGCGCCGGCCTGGCCGGTGACGCCGCCGCCTGCAACGCGGCAGACAACGTCGAACTTCTCGTCGGTCTCGGTGAGGACGAGCGGCTGACGGACGATGGTCTTCAGGGTGTCAAGGCCGAAGTAATCGTCGATGTCGCGGTCGTTGATCGTGACCTTGCCCGTGCCCTGGTAAATTCTTACGCGCGCAACGGAGCTCTTTCTTCTGCCGGTGCCGTAGAAATAAGGTGCCTTATCGTACATGTTCGTTTACCTCCTATTAAAGTTCCCAGACAGCCGGCTTCTGCGCAGCGTGCTTGTGCTCGCTGCCTGCATAGACGCGGAGTCTCGCTTCGGCTGCTCTGCCGATCGTGTTGGACGGGATCATGCCGTGAACGGCAAGCTCCATTGCCTTTTCCGGCTTCGTGCGCATCAGGGTGTCGTAGCGGACAGCCTTGAGGTGGCCGATGTAGCCGGTGTGGCGGTAGTAGTACTTCTTCTCCGCCTTGCCGCCGGTGAGGACAGCCTCTGCGCAGTTGATGATGATGACATGGTCGCCGCAGTCGACGTGCGGGGTAAAGGTGGGCTTGTGCTTGCCGCGGAGAAGAACCGCGGCCTGCGCTGCAACGCGGCCGAGCGGCTTGCCCGCCGCATCGATCACATACCATTTGCGGTCAACCTGACCGGCCTTGGCCATATAAGTGGACATAGCGTTTACCTCCAGAAAATTGTTTGAATATGCTCGGTATCTCAGTTTTGCAAAGATACGAAACCTTCCGATAAAACCCGCCGTTTCCGGCTGGGCGCTCCATGATATTACCACAGGGAAAACGGCTTGTCAACACATTTTTTCTCTTTTTTTAATCCACAAAACGCAATCTCCCGTTTTCTTTTGTTTTCTCTCTTTATCTCTCGTTTTCTCTTCTTCGATTTTCAAAAAAATTTTTCGCGAAAACAGCGAAAAAACACGGCGCAGAGCCGTTTTCCGGCCGTGCACCGTGTTTTTGCCGTGCGCCGCGGGCGGCGCCTTTTCTCATTTTTTCACGCACCGCGTCGCGTAGAACGTCGGCACGGCCTTGGTCGGCGTGAGGAGAACGTCCCATTCGCCCGCTTTCGCGCGCAGGTACATCTCATGGTCGATAGGCTTCCCCCATTCCCAGCCTTCTGCGACCCACCGGTCGATGACGGCGGAATTGACCGCCTGATAGTTTTCCTTGTTCATCTCTCTTCTCCTCCGATTTCCAGCGCATAGCCCCATTCCGGCGCGCCCTGCGCCCGCTCAGCCGTTCGCCGAGGCAATCTGCGCCTGGATTGCATTGTACAGCGCAGAGAACGGCGTGTTCGGATACGTGGCCAGCGGCGTGCAGCTCTCGTTGATCAGGCAGTCCGTGACGATCATCGTGCGGATGCCCGCGGCCGTCGCCGCCGCGCCGTCCTCATCCATGTTGTTGCCGACCATCAGGCACTGCTCTGCGGATTTCCCGGTCATTTCGAGGATCTCCGCGAAATACTTCGGGTTCGGCTTGCAGTAGTGCATGTTCTCATACGAGGTGACGAGCTCGAAATCCGCCGTGGAAAGGCCGATCCAGCGCAGGCGCGTCTCCACGCCGTCCCGCGGGAAAAGCGGATTCGTCGCGAGGATCACGTGCAGGCCGTCCTTTTTCAGCGCGTCGATCAGCGGGCGCACGAGCGGGTTTTCGCCGGTGAACCGCTTCGCCGCGTTGAAATTGCCGCGGTAGAAGGTGTCGGTCACGGCGCGGTGCTCGGTTTTCCAGCCCGGCATGACGGCTTCAAACGTCTGCCAGAAGGCCTCGCAGTTCGGGCGCGAGCCGTCGTTTTTCACCATGGCCGCCGTGCCGCGCCAGACCGCGTCGACGAGCGGTTTCGCGTCGTAGCCGAACGGGATCAGCTCCGCGGCGAGGCCCTTGAAATAGCCCTTCGTAAAGATGTCGTTGTCCATCGGCAGCAGCGTGCCGTCCAGGTCGAATAAGATTGTATCGATCATGCCTGTTCTCTGTTCCCCTTGCTTCCCATCCAGTCGTCCGCCGTCGCGACCACGTCGACGCCGGTGCCGCAGATATTTCCGATGATCACGTCGCCGATGCGGACCGGCGCGTACACGACCGCCGCGTTGATCGCCGCCATGCAGTCGAAAATCTTGTCTTTCGGGATATCCGTCTTTGTGCGCACGGCGACGACCGGGCGCTCGCCGCCCACGACGCGGACCGTCGAGGTGACCGTGCGCGCCGGCGCGGTGATCTCCTTGACCGCGTACGCCTCGCCGCGCTTGCAGGTGTTGCCCGCGACGGACACGATCTGCCCGCCGTCGAGCGTGACCGTCAGCGGGCAGCCGAGCGGGCAGTTGATGCAGATGAAATTTCTGGTTTCCATATCAGTTTTCCTCCGTGCAGACGGTGATCGTCTCAAACTCCGCGTTTTCCAGGTCGGCCTTTTTCAGAACGATCTGCTCCATTTCGCCGGGCGCGAGCACCGTCTTTTTGCGATGCTGCACGCGCGTGTCTCCGAAGTACACGCTGACAAAGCGATTTTTATAGATATTGTCCACGCGGAAGCGCACGGTCAGCGTCTCCGGCATATGCGCCGGGCGTATGATGCTCGGCACCGTATAGCGCACGCCGCCGGACGCATTTATGTGGATCGCCTTATCTTCTCTTTGTTCTCCCTGCTGGAGATAAACCGCCGCCGCGCGTCCCGCCGCCGCCGCCTCCTCGGAGACGTAGTCGACGAGGTCGTGCACGTGCAGCACGTTGCCGCACGCGAAGATGCCGGGCACGTTCGTCTCGAGGCTCTCGTTGACAACGGGACCGTTCGTCACGCGCGAGAGCGCAACGCCCGCGCCGGTGGACAGCTCGTTTTCGGGGATCAGGCCGACCGAGAGCAGCAGCGTGTCGCAGGAGTAGAACTCCTCGGTGCCGGGGATCGGCTTCAGGTTTTCGTCGACGGCGCTGATCGTCACGCCCGTGACGCGTTCCTTGCCGTGGATCTCCGTGACCGTGTGGCTGAGCTTCAGCGGGATGCCGTAGTCGTCGAGGCACTGGACGATGTTGCGCTTCAGGCCGCCGGAATACGGCTGCAGCTCCGCGACGACGCGCACCTTCGCCCCCTCGAGCGTCATGCGCCGCGCCATGATGAGGCCGATGTCGCCCGAGCCGAGGATGACGACCTCCCTGCCCGGCATGTAGCCCTCCATGTTGACGAGGCGCTGCGCCGTGCCGGCCGAAAAGATGCCCGCCGGGCGGAAGCCCGGGATGTTCAGCGCGCCGCGCGCGCGCTCGCGGCAGCCCATCGCGAGGATGACCGCCTTCGCCTCGATCGTGACGAGCCCCTCCTCCCGGCTGACCGCCGTGACCGTCTTTTCCGGGGAAATCGAGAGCACCATCGTGCCGAGCTTGTATTCGATCTGCAGCGCCCGGACGCGCGTCTCGAACCGCGCCGCGTACTCGGGGCCGGTCAGCTCCTCTTTAAAGGTATGCAGGCCGAAGCCGTTGTGGATGCACTGGTTCAGGATGCCGCCGAGCCGCGTGTCGCGCTCGAGGATCAGCACGTCGCGCGCGCCGGCCTGCACGGCGGCCTCCGCCGCGGCAAGCCCGGCCGGGCCGCCGCCGATGATGACAATGTCGCGTTTCACTGCACAGCACCGCCTTTCTCCGTTTTGCCGCAGACGATCTCCGAGCCTCTGCCGTTCTTGCGGATCGCCGTCACCGGCACGCCGAGCTCGCGCGCCAGAATGTCCATGACGCGCGGCGAGCAGAAGCCCGCCTGGCACCGGCCCATGCCGGCGCGCGTGCGCCGCTTGACGCCGTCGAGCGTCGTCGCGCCGAGCGGGCGGCGGATCGCGTCGACGATCTCGCCCTCCGAAACCGTTTCACAGCGGCAGACGATGCTGCCGTACAGCGGGTTTTCGCGGATCTTTTCCGCGCGCTCCGCCGCCGTCAATTCGTTCAGCCGGACGACGCCGCGGCGGATCGGGTTGAAGTCCGCCTTCTTTTCGAGCCCGAGCCTTTCCGCCACAAGCGCCGCCATATATTCGCCGATCGCCGGCGCGCTCGTGAGACCGGGCGATTCGATGCCGGCCGCGTCGAAGAAGCCCTCGGCGCTCTCCTCCAGAATGAAGTCGCCGCGGTCGCCGTGGGCGCGCAGGCCGGAAAACGACGTGATGATCTGCCGTGCCGGGATATTCTTCACGCTGCGCGCGGCCGTCTCCAGAACGAAGTCCAGCCCGGCGCGCGTCGTCGCGGTGAACTCCCTGTCCTCGAGGTCCGAGGCCGTCGGGCCGAGCAGCAGGTTGCCGTGCACGGTCGGCGTGACGAGGATGCCCTTGCCGAGCTTCGACGGCATCTGGAAGATCGTTCTGGAGACGAGGCCCCCCGCCGTCTTGTCGCACAGGCAGTATTCGCCGGCGCGCGGGGTGATCGTGAACGCGTGCGGCAGCGCCATGTCGTGCACCGCGTCCGCGTAGACGCCCGCCGCGTTGACGACGGCGCGCGCCTCGACCAAGCCCTTCTCCGTTTCAATGCAATAGTGGTCCCCCGCCCGGCGGATCGCCGTCACGCCGCTTTCAAAGCGGAACTCCGCGCCGTTTTCGGCCGCGTTTTCCGCAAAGCCGAGCGTCAGCTCGAATGGGCAGACGATGCCCGAGGACGGGCAGTAGAGCGCCGCGCAGACCGCGTCCGAGAGGTTCGGCTCCATCGCCCGCGCCTCTTCGCCCGTGAGGATGCGCAGCCCCTCGACGCCGTTTCGGACGCCGCGGTCGTAAAGTGCCTGCAGGCCCGGGCGCTCGCTCTCGTCAAAGCAGAGCACCATCGCGCCGTTGCGCCTGAACGGCACGTCGAGCTCCTCGGCGACCTGCGTCATCATCGCGTTGCCGCGCACGTTCATCGCGGCCTTCAGCGTGCCGCTTTCGGCGTCAAAGCCGCCGTGGATGATCGCGCTGTTCGCCTTGGAGGTGCCGGTGCAGACGTCCTCGCCCTTTTCCAGCACGCAGAGCTTCGCCCTGTAGCGCGAAAGCGCCCTGGCAATCGCGCAGCCCGTAACGCCCGCGCCGATCACCGCTACATCATACATTTTCTTCACCCTTTCATACAACTCCGAAAATAAACACGAAACCGCCCCTGCGAAGGGGGATTCTTCTATATTCTAGCACAGCGCCGCGCGAGTTTCAATTAAATTGACGAAAAAAGACTTGACACAAATATAAAAATGAATCAAAATGAAAGAAAGAAAAAACAGGCAGAAAAGCCGTGCGGGCAGGCCTTTTCCCGCGCGGCAGGAAAGGATGGATTTTTGTGGAATATCTGATCGGCGTAGACCTCGGCACAAGCGGCACCAAAACCGTTCTGTTCGACGTGGACGGCAACGTCGTCGCCTCGAAAACGATTGAATACCCGCTGTACCAGGAGAAAAACGGCTGGGCGGAGCAGGACCCCCTCGACTGGTGGAACGCCGCGGCGGACACGATCCGCGCCGTCGTCACGGAAAGCGGCGTGAACAACGCGGACATCAAGGGCCTCGGCATCTCCGGCCAGATGCACGGCCTCGTCATGCTCGACCGGGACGGCAACGTGCTGCGCCGCTCGATCATCTGGTGCGACCAGCGCACGGCGAAGGAGTGCGAGGAGATCACCGCGCGCGTCGGCGCAAAGCGCCTGATCGAGATCACCGCGAACCCGGCGCTCACGGGCTTCACGGCCTCGAAGATCCTCTGGGTGCGCAACAACGAGCCGGAGATCTACGAAAAGTGCGCGCACATCCTGCTGCCGAAGGATTACGTCCGCTACATGCTGACCGGCGATTTCGCGACCGAGGTCTCGGACGCTTCGGGCATGCAGCTGCTCGACGTGCCGAACCGCTGCTGGAGCGACGAGGTGCTCGAAAAGCTCGAGATCGACAAGGCGCTGCTGCCGAAGGTCTATGAATCGCCCGAAATCACCGGCGTGATCTCCGAGGAAGCCGCAAAGCGCACGGGCCTTCTGGCCGGCACGATCGTGGTCGGCGGCGCGGGCGACAACGCGGCCGCGGCCGTCGGCACCGGCGTCGTCGAGGACGGCAAGGCGTTCACGACGATCGGCACCTCCGGCGTCGTTTTCGCGCACACCGACAAGATCTCGATCGACCCGAAGGGCCGCGTGCACACGTTCTGCTGCGCGGTTCCGGGCGCCTGGCACGTGATGGGCGTCACGCAGGGCGCGGGCCTTTCGCTCAAGTGGTTCCGCGACAACTTCTGCAGCGCCGAAAAGGAGACCGCGGCCGGCATGGGCGTCGACCCGTACTACCTGATGGACCAGCAGGCCGCGCGCGCGCCGATCGGCTGCAACCGCCTGATTTACCTGCCGTACCTGATGGGCGAGCGCACGCCGCACCTCGACCCGGACTGCCGCGGCGCGTTCATCGGCCTTTCCGCGATGCACACGAAATACGACATGCTGCGCGCCGTGATGGAGGGCGTCACGTTCTCCCAGCGCGACAGCGTGGAGATCCTGAAGGGCATGGGCGTCTCGATCGACGGCATGCTCGCGTGCGGCGGCGGCGGAACCTCGAAGCTGTGGCGCCAGATGCTCGCCGACACGTACAACTGCGCGGTGCGCACGGTCGTCTCGAAGGAGGGCCCGGCGCTCGGCGTCGCGATCCTCGCCGGCGTCGGCGCAGGCCTGTACCCCTCGGTGCAGGAGGGCTGCCGCCGCGTGATCCGCCTGAACCCGCCGCAGGACCCGATTGCGGAGAACGTGCCGAAGTACGAGGCCTTCTACCGCATGTACACGCAGCTTTACCCCGCGCTCAAGGACTGCTACAAGGCGCTCGCCGCGCTTTGATCTTTCGCAATACGCCGCATTGTGCCGGAAGCCGACGGTTTCCGGCACAATATCTGCGTATATCAAACCAACGCACAACAACATCTTGAATTTTCCAGAAAAATTCAATTTTTTTGAAAAAAGGGCTTGCAATTTCGGAATCGGTGTGGTATTATTACTAGGCCGTCAGATGAGGCGGAAACAAAATAGTTGGTGTTGATT
>DSLFI04101__coassemble_2175_pt1 | contig 6955 bp, 5 predicted proteins | sample DSLFI04101__metabat2_high_PE_040 | metagenome-assembled genome bin DSLFI04101
GGATTTGATTCTCTCTTCTCTCGTCGAAACGGTCTCCATCGCCGTGCTTTCCCTGTTGTACAGCCTTGTCCTCGGCGTGCTGTTCGGCATGCTGGCTGCCCGGAACGTGTTCCGGATCCCGGTGCTTTCCGTGGTCACGCAGGCGTTCTTCACCTTTCTGCGGGCGGTGCCCACCCCGGTCTGGGTGCTTTTGATGCTGGTCTGTCTGGGCATGGGGCCCGAGGCCGGCGTGGCCGGGCTCTGCGTCCACACGACGGCGTTCTTTACAAAGTCGTTTGCCCAGAGCTTTGAGAGCATCCCGCAGGAAACGATCGAGGCGCTGGAGGTCACCGGCGCCAGCCGCCTGAGCATCTTCTGCAACGCGATCCTGCCCGCGGCCTTTTCCCAGATCGTGGCGTGGGCCGGCATGCGGCTGGAAACGAACTTTTCCGAGTGCGCGATCCTCGGCATGGTCGGCGCGGGCGGCATCGGCTACGTGATCTCGAATTCCCTGCAGGGGTACGATTACGGCACGGCCGGCGTGGCGATCCTGCTGGTGTTCCTGATCGCCTACGCCATCGAGCGGCTGTTCGTGGCCATCAAGAAAAAGTTTAACAGCTAAACCCGACGCGCCGCAGGGCGCGCAGGAAAACCGGACAAGCCGCACAGGCGGCACTGAAAAGCGGAAAAAACACGGAAGCGGTCGGCTGCATTTCAGCCGACCGCTTTTCACTTTGGCAGAGATTGTATTTGACACCGAGTGTGTTTTTCTGGCTGTGCAGCGGCAAAAGGGCGGAGAAATCAGCCGCCCGGATGCTTTGGCTTTCATGCCCGGCGCGATCGTCAGGACAGCGCCTCAATGATCTGCTCCATCACATCGGCGCTCGGCATGGAAACAACCTGCGTGACCTCTTCCGCGATGCCGGAAACGCCGAACTGGGCGACATCCGTAGGGGCGTCGTACACGCCGGTGCGGAACCCGTGGCGTTCCCAGGCAAGCCGCTGGATGTCCTCATCCAGGAGCGCCTGCGCACCCGCGGCGCCGGCCTCGTCCAGCGCGATATACACGTGGGAGGACCACACGGTGGGCGTGGGGTACAGGATGACGATGTCCTCCTGAATCTGCGCCCACGTGTCCGGCTCCTGAACGGCGAATTCCAGAAGCTGGCTCTCATATCCGGCGATGAGCGGCTTCGCGCCCATGCCCGTCTTCAAAAACTGGTCGAACAGGTCCGAGGAGGAGCTTTCCATGTACCCGAGCCGCTGAAAGATCGCCTGCAGCCGCGGCAGCACCGCGGGCAGGTCTTCTTCCGCGGCCACGCCTCCCGCCAAAGTGTTGGCCAGAAGCCCGGCAAACATGTTGCCGGAGTTGGACTTGGCCGGGTCCGTGGTGCCCACCGAAACGGTGCCGTAGAGCGCCGGCAGGCCGATGTCCGCCCATTCCGTTCCGGATTCGATCAGTTCCGTAAACGCTTCCATGTCCACCGTGGTGATGCCGCCGCTTTCCTGCGCGATGTTCTGCGCCTTCAGCGCGTCGACCACGGCGGTGTGGGTGTACAGCACGATGGGCGTATTGAAAATGATTTCGCTGGCCTGCGGGGCGCCGAAATTCTGCTCATACAGCTCCAGCGCAGTCTGGTTGGAGGGGAACAGGAAGTTCTGGCCGGAGGAATCCATGGTGACCATCTCAATCGAGCCCTCCCGCGCATAGTCCAGAGAAAGCTTGTAGCGGTCCCGCAGGATGTCCTGCACCGCTTCGTCCTCGAGCAGGCCGATCTTCTCGCCGCCGACGTAGCCCTTGATCTCGGTCACCTGCAGCGCGTCGGAAAACCACACGTACCCGACCGCGCCCAAAGCCACGACCAGCAGGAGAAGAAGCCCGATCCATTTCGTTTTCATTTTAATCACCATGCCTTATTTTTTTTGTGCCGGTCGGCGAAGCCGATTGCCGCTCTGCTCGTCGCGGCAAAGGCACCCTACCGCCTCTTTTCCAGCGGGTCGCTTCCGAGCGTCTGCTCCAGCACCTGTATATCCACTTCCGTATCCAGAAGCTCTCCCGCCATCAGGTGGGTGAAATGTTTTTCAAACGCCTGATTCAGAACAGGGAGAACATCCTCGGTTTTGCGCTGGACCTCCAGCACCTCCCGGGTGTGCAGGCCGGTCTTTTCCAGTTCCATGTAGCGGTCGAGCAGCTTTGCCGCCGTATCCAGATAATAGAGAAAGAATCTGCGCGCCTGTGGGATTTTCTCCCGGTTCTTCTTCAGGTAGCTCATCATTCGCCGGGTTGTGGCGGTGAGAAGCCTGATCTGGTCTGCGACGGCCGCTTTGGAGATCTCCTGTTCGGCGCGCTCCAGCGTTTCCAGATCCTCCTGAGCGCCCTGCAGGAGCGTCAGCAGTTCTTCCCCGTCCTTCAGCCCGTCCAGGCGCAGGCCGGCGATTTTCCGGCTGGGCTTCAACAGGAAGAACAGGCCGAAATATACGCCCGCGCTCAGGAGAAAAGAAACGACGGGGTTCCAGTGCAGGACCAGAAACAATATCAGAAACAGACCGCTTGCCGCCAGAAGGGAAAGCAGCATCCTCGCCGTGCCGTTCATCAGTTATACCCCTTTACGCTGCGGAAAGCGCCCACAAGATCTTCCCGGCCGTCGAATACCCGGGCGTTGGAGAATTCCGCGAGGTCTTCCAGCTGGCTTTCGTCCGCATCGCCGAACATGATGGAGAAGATCGGGACCTGACTGCCCAGCGACGCGTAGGCGTCGGCCAGCTGGCTGAAGCTGCCGCCGGACTGGCCGTCGGTCAGCAGTATGATGGCCGGCGTGTACGCGGAAAGATCGTACTGTTTCAAAGCGTCTATGCCCTGAACGGCGGCCTGATACATGTCGGTGCCGCCGCCCGGCCCCAGCGCTTCTATCGTGGCGTACAGGTCTTCCAGCGCCGGGCCGTTCCCCTCAGCGGTGTAAACGCCCAGCGTTTCGTCGTTAAAGGGGATGATGATATTCACCTCGTTCTCGGAAGCCTGCAGGAAGTTCTCGGCCGCGTAGCTCTGGATCAGAAGCTGTTCCATGGCGGCCTCCAGCTGCCGGTTGCCGTCTCCGGACATGCTGCCGGAATAGTCCAGGCAATAGACGTTCAGTGAAGGCTTCTTGAATTGCGTCTGGTACAGGTCCAGCGCCTCGAACAGCACGTCGGCGGCAGGCATGTGGATGGGGGAGAGCACCCGGTCCGGCTGCAGGCCCCAGTCCTCCCGGAATACATCCCGGTTTTCCGGATTCACACCGGTGTAGCTGGACCGCCGCCCTGTGCGCTGAATTTGGCTCTGCACCGCGTCGGAAAGCAGGTATTCCTGCAGCGAGAGAAACAGTTCTTCCTTCTGGCCGTCCCCCTGATCCACATACGCCAGAGGGGAATCCGCAATCGTAAGGCCGTCTGTGGGGTACACCGCGTAGAGCGTCTCCCGCCCCTCGGCCTCCAGCGCCTGATTTGCCTGTATGATCAGGCACTCGTAGTTGACCATGGCGTCAAAATCGCCCTCCAGAAACATATCCTTCAGCCAGTCGGAGCTGCCGGAGGAGCGCTCCACGCCCGCGAGCAGCTCGGTCATCTGCGTGCGGAGCGCGTCCGTTTGCAGGTCTTCCAGCGTGATGGATTCCGGATTCCCGAGCAGGGCGTAGAGAAAACCGATGTAGGCGCTTGCGCCCGAATTGGACTGGGTGGCGCTGGTCATGCAGAAACGAAGCTGACCGCTGCGGATCGGATCCAGAAGATCGCCGACAGACACTTCCCTGCCCACAAATCCCAGCTGTTCCGCAAGGCTCTGCCGAATGCCGAATATCACCGGCGTGATCGAGATGGACTCGGCGTGCTTCAGGTTCAGAGGGGAGTCCCCGACGTTGAGCCACAGGGAGCTCGCGGGCCACACCGCGTCGTAGGGGAGCTTATCCTGCTCCAGCTGACGCATGATGTCCAAAGAGCCCTGATAGGTCATCTCGATGCGCATGTCGTTTTCATTCGCAAATTGCTCCAGAATGGGCTCCAGCTCGCTGTTTTCCGAGCCGGACAGAATGCGCAGCACCTTGCTGCCGCTGCCGAGCACTTGATCGGCGGTCTGGCTCCGGCTGCCGGATTCACAGCCGCCAAGCGCAGTCAGTATGAAAAGAGCCGTTAGGATGATGGAACACGCTTTCAAGAATTTCATAGGGACCTCCTTCGGGTGGGTGCAGTTTCCCAGTTTCAAGACTATTGTACCGGAGGCGGAACAGGCCATCTATCGCGCGAAAGAAAAGAACAGGTAAGATATAAGTAAAATGCGCAACAAGAACGGGGGACGGCCCGTCCCGCGATTTTCCGTCAAAACGAGAAAGAGCCCGCTGCCCGCATTCGCAGACAGCAAGCTCTTTTCATGATATACAGAAGATCCCGAAGCAAAGCGCCGCAAGGCCTGTACCGGCGCCTTACAAATCTCAGTCGTGCACTTTGAAGTTTCGCAGCAGCATTTCCGCAACGCCGGGGGCTTCGGGGTCGTGGTGGCCCTTGCCGGTGTCCAGCGCGCCCTCAGCCGCTCGATGCAGCGGCCGGAGACGGCGCTGCAGGTTTCGCTGTTTGACCGGCAGAAAAACAAGATCGAACTCAACGACAACGGCCGGATGGCCGTGGAATACGCCGGCCGGATCGTCGGCGAAGCGCGGGACATGGCGGCGCGCATTCAGGCCTTTGACCGCAGCCGGCGGACGATCCTCGTCGGCTCGTGCGCGCCCGCGCCGCTTTGGGAGATATCCCAGGTTCTGGCGGATCTCTACCCGGAACGGACGATCGCCTCGGAGATGCGGGAAAATCAGGTGCTGCTCGAGGGACTGCGGGACGGCGTTTACCAGCTGATCATCCTGCCGCATCCGGTCGAGGAGGCGGGCATAACCTGCGCGAAATACGGGGAGGAGCATCTCTTCTTTTCGCTGCCGCCGGCGCACCCCCTGTCCGGCAGCAAGGCGCTTTACATGAAGGCGCTCAACGGAGAGACCATGCTGCTTCGGAACCGTTTGGGGTTCTGGCGGGAGATGGCCGTCCGGAAAATGCCGGATACCCGTTTTCTGGAGCAGGAGGACGTGGCCTTTAACGAGCTTATGCAGTTTTCGGCTATGCCCAGCTTTTACAACGGACGTCGCGCTCCGGCGGGAGGGAAGCCCCAAAAACCGCATCAACATCCCGATTCTGGACGAAGAGGCAAACGTGACCTACTACTGCCTTTGCCGACCGGCCGCAGGCACCGACCTGCGCAGCTTCTTCCGCGGGATCGGCGGGGATTCGGATGCATCCTCAAATGCGAAGTGATTCAGAGACAAAAAAGAACAGGTGCCGGGAAGTGCTTCCCTGCGCCCGTCCTTTTGCTTCCATAAATACTGTCCGGCCGTGCCTTGTGCGCTGCCTTGCCTGTAAAGAAAAGCTGCCGGCTTTGAAGTCCCTGCATTTCGGAGGGATGCCCTCAAAATGCGAAAATTCTAGGCCTTCTCTCGGGGCCCATTTTGAAAACCGATGATAAACCGGGCCGCCCTGAAAAATCAAACAAAAAAGAAAGAACCCGCAAAAACTCAGTGTTTCTGCGGGTTTTCTGTGGGTTATGTTGACAAAAAAGATACCAACTGAAAATGAGACTTCTGGATTCAGAAGAGATTCATCTTCGTTTTTATAGTATGATCTTCTGATTTTTTGGGAGGTCTCATTCTTGAGTTTCAAATTCCGAGCTATGTTATTATTTGCAGAAATTAGTCCGCAAGTAGCCGTTTAAAATTATGATAAACAATATGCGTTATATTTTGTACCCCAAGAGTATCGCTGATTAGGTCATACGTTGATTGTAAGTCTGTGGGAGTATACCTTTTGGTGCCGATTTTTGAAAATGGGCCATCACTTTCAACGAGTAATCTTTCCATTGGAATCTGTGATATTATTTTTTGGCCGTTAGTTGTTTTGCACATACTAGAATTAACTGAAAAATAGTATCCTGCATTTAAAAAATGATGCATTATTCCAACATTGCCGGAATACCAATGGATAATTGCCTTAGAAACTTTGTGTCTCAGCAAAATTCTGAGCGTATCATATTCAGCCATCCTCGAATGAACACTTAAAAGTTTATTTTGTTCTGCAGATTTACGACAAATAAAGTCGAAAATATTAAGCTGCTTTTGCTTTGTACCAATGAACTTCTTAGAAAAGTCAAGACCAACCTCTCCGATATATTGTGTAGTGGACAGCCCATGTAGAAAGGCGCTTTTAGAAAAATTGACTTCAGAGCTTTGTTGAGGATTATATCCCAATGCAAATTTAACAAATTTGGTTTCGGGATACAGTTTTCTGCAAGAATAGTATACTTCAGGAGAATTTGTTACGCATAAAGTGTATTGCTGCAATTTATTAATTTGATCATAGCAATATTTATGATTTTTGTAGTAATCCAAATGAAAATGTGTATCAATTAGATGCATATTCTATCCCTATCATTCGTATAAGATCCTTGTCCCTTGAGAAAAGTTCCAAAAGATCGCTAATAGTCGCTTTGTATAGCCTTAGAAATGCTAATGACTCTTCCTTCGACAACTGTCCTGTTTGTTTAATTCGTTTTAGTAACGCTTGATCCGTAGATTTTACTGCCGCACTGATAGAACTCAGAAGGTCGACCAAATCTGAACGTCTTGAATCCGTTGCAGACAAAATATAGTCATATGAAAGAGCATTAAATGTGTAGTGTTCGTTTGGGACTATCACGTCGAGAAGTGAAGATTGCCGAATTAGACATGGATAACAATATCCGCAATTTTCTGGTTGTGATTTTCCGTGCCAACGCGTATTACAAGGGTGTGAGCATGATATTGTTTTAGACACACAATCAAGAAAGCCTTTGGTATCTTTATGCTCTTGGATCATCTCACGTTTAGTCATAAAAGCATAGGGGTTAGTTATTTTGTGACTAATCCCCAACTGT
>DSLFI04101__coassemble_3592_pt1 | contig 4961 bp, 4 predicted proteins | sample DSLFI04101__metabat2_high_PE_040 | metagenome-assembled genome bin DSLFI04101
CTTACCGAAACGCACCCAGTCGAGGTAATCGCCGTTCTTGAGGTGCACGCGGCAGTCGACATAGCCCTGCGGCACGCGGATCTGGATGCCGTCGATGTCCTGCCCGTAGATGCCGGCGTAGCCGTCCGCGCCGGAGCCGCTGTTCTTGACCTCCGGCAGCCATCCGCTCTGCGGCGTGTGCACGCGGTAGTAGACGTCGCAGTTCCTCGCGTCGATCTTGAGGCCCTGCAGCGCGGAGCCGTAGATGCCCGCATAGCCGTCCGGCCCGTCGCCGCAGTTGACGACCTTCGGCTGCCACGCCTTCTGCGTGTACGCCTGATACGTCAGGTCGCCGGTATAGCCTGCAGGTTCGTCCGTTTCTGCGCCCGGCAGGTCGGCGTTGAGATACGGCTCCGGGTTCACGCGCGCGTCGGACTTGTCCCGCACCTCGAAATGCAGGTGCGCGCCGTAGGAGTTGCCGGTGTTGCCCATGTAGCCGAGCTTCTGGCCCTTCTTGACCGTCTGCCCGTTCTTCACGGAAATATAGTCCATGTGGGCGTACAGCGTGTACCAGCCGTTCGCGTGGTGCAGCTTTACAGCGTTGCCGTAGGAGCGGTTGCCGCTGCTGCCCTGATCGTTCGGGATGCCGGACTGGCACCAGATGACCGTGCCGTCGGAATGCGCGGTGATCGCGTCGAGCTGGTTCGTCTTCTTGACAAGGTCGCACCCGCCATGTCCCGCGTTACCGTAGTGCTGCGTGATCTGGTTGCTGCCGGACGCGAGCACCCGGCTGTTTTTGTTTGCCATAGTTTCACCCCCTTACAATCCCATATTATTCCTTTTTGCCGCTTTTGGCTCCGTTCTCGAGCGTGCCGTGCAGCCGGCTGAGGAGCTTCGTGAGGACGGGCATGCCGGGCACGCCGATCTCGGCGAGGTTCTCGAGAATCGAGATCAGCTCGTTCACGATGAGCCAGATCGCGACGAGCATGCCGCAGAACATCTCGATGTGCAGGTCGATGCCGGCCTGCGCGAGCGCGCCGGTCAGCAGGTAGTCGAGCGCCGCGCCGACGGCGACCATCGCCATGTAGCACAGCTTTTTGAGAATGCCCCGCAGCCCGATGCGGGAGCTGAGCTGCGACGCCATGTAGGCCTTGACGAGGCCGGTCACGTAGTCGATGAGCATGACGCACAGCAGCACGAGCAGCGGCGCAGCCAGCGCGCCGAGATACGAGACGACCGCAGCGCCCGCCGCCGCAATGCCCGCCTTCCATAAATTCTCTTTCATAAATTCCTCCGTTTCAGTTTTTCATAGGTCGATGTGCAATCGCCTGCGATCCGGCTTTCCGGTCGGATATGCGCGCAGTTTCCTGCAGATGGGGGCGCGCGGGATGCGGATGCTGTCGCACGCGGGTGAACAATGCTTGTTGCATAAATGCGAAAATTCGGGTAAAAAATAAAACCGCATGCCGCGGCGCAGCAATACGGCGGCCCGGATCTTTTGCCCGGGCAGTATCGTTTGAACTTTTTCAAAACAGGACCTCCTTATATTGGATTCGCAGTATTGCGAATCTCTGCTTTTAATGGTAGCAGATGCGGCGGAAGCTGTCAAGCGGATTTCGCGTTTTTGAAAAAATAAATTGCATTTATGAGAATTTTGTGGTAGAATGCGGATAGAACAGACGACGGGAAAGGGGACGGCAGCAATGACGACGGGCGCGCGCATGAAGCAGAGGCGAAAGGAATTGGGGATCTCCGTCGAGGCGGTGGCCGCGGCGCTCGGCGTTTCGGTCGCCACGGTCTACCGCTACGAAAAGGGGGACATCGAGAAGATGCCCGGCGCGCTTTTGGAGCCGCTCGCGCGGGTGCTGCACACGACGCCGGCCTACCTGATGGGCTGGGCCGCGTCGCCCGCCGCCGGCACGGTGCCGCCCGGCTTTGACCCGCTGCCGGAGACGACGGCGGTGCCGCGCGTCGGCGAGATCGCGTGCGGCGAGCCGATCCTCGCCGAGCAGAACATCGAGACGTACGACTGCGTGCCGAAGCTGTGGCGCGCCGATTTCACGCTGGCCTGCCACGGCGACAGCATGGAGCCGCGCATTAAGGACGGCGACGTGGTGGCGGTGCGCCGGACGCCGAACGTGGAAAACGGCGAGATCGCGGCGGTGCGCATCGACGACGAAGCGACGCTGAAGCACGTCTACCGCTACCCGGACCGGCTGGTGCTGCAGCCGGAAAACCCGGCGTTCCCGCCGATCGTGCTCATCGGCGAGGAGATTAACCGCGTCGTGATCGAGGGCAAGGCCGTCGGCCTGTGCCGCAGCCTGTAAACCTGGCCGTTCACATTTTGCGTCTTGACACGGCGGCAAAGCGCCGGATACAATAAGAAGTGGAAAGTCCGGAAAGCGATTGTTTTTCCGGGCCAAAGCGATCGGAGAAAAAAGGACGGTGACAGCGATGTACAACCCGCAGCTCGATACCTTTCTGTGCGTGGCGGACGCCGGCAGCTTCAATAAGGCGGCGGAGCGGCTGTATATTTCCCCGCCGGCCGTCATCAAGCAGATCAACCTGCTCGAGGAAAGTTTGCAGGTGCAGCTTTTCACCCGCACGCACCGCGGCCTCGTGCTGACCGAGGCCGGGAAATCCCTGTATCAGGATGCGAAATACATCATCCAGTACTGCCGGGATTCCGTGGCGCGCGCCCGAAACGCCATGCGCGAGAGCGCGGACGTCATCCGCATCGGCACCTCGGCGATGACGCCGGCGCAGGTGCTCGTGGACCTGTGGCCGCGGCTGCAGGCGGACTGCCCGAACGTGAAGTTCCAGCTCGTGCCGTTTGAGAATACGCCGGAAAACGCCCGGGAGATTCTGGCAAACCTCGGGCAGAACATCGACGTGGTGGCCGGCATTTTCGACGAGACCATGCTGAACCTGCGCCAGTGCGCGGGGCTCGAGCTTTCGCGCGAGCCGATCTGCTGCGCCGTGTCGATCCACCACCGGCTGGCCGCCAAGAGCCGCCTCACCGTGCAGGACCTGTACGGCGAAAACCTGATGCTCATCCATCGGGACTGGAGCCACTATGTGGACCTGCTGCGGGACGACATCTGGAAGAACCACCCGGAGATCCATATCGTCGATTTCGACTTTTACGACGTGGAGGCGTTCAACCAGTGCGAGAACAACAACTGCGTCCTGATGGCGGTCGAAAACTGGAAATACGTCCATCCGCTTCTGAAAATCCTGCCGGTGGACTGGGGCTATACGATCCCGTTCGGCCTGCTCCATGCGCCGGAGCCCTCGCCGACGGTCGAGCGCTTTCTGCGCGCGGTGGAGAAGGCGGTCAAAATGTAAGGGTTTGACCGGCCGCAAAACTATTAACCTTTTGGTTTAAACAATGTAACGAAACGAGACTTCTGCGGAGGTCTCGTTTTTTTTATAATGGATACAGATCAAAAAGAAAGCTGGTGAGAGCGGATGAAACAGAAAAAGCTGCTTGCCGCGGGGCTCTGCATTCTGCTCGGCCTTACGGGCTGTCAGACGGCGGCCCCGGCGGGGGAATCGACCCCGGCACCGGCACCGTGGCGGAGGGCTGGATCGACGAGGCGATCGACTTCTGGCAGGCGCAGGCGTAGCGGAAAACCGCGCCGGCGGGGCATGGGCTGGCAAAAAAAATCCTTGACATGCACCTAACTGGAGCTTGTATAGTCAAGTTGGCAGCCCATGCCCCTTGCACAGGCCGCGGGAGAGAAAAATCCCGCTTTCACAGATTCATTTTATGCAAGGAGAGAGGAATATGAACAACTTTATTTTTCAGAATGCGACGAAGGTCTACTTCGGCAAGGGCTGCGTAAAGGAATACCTCAGCTGCCTGACGAGCGCCGCCATCCGCGACCCGGAAGATTACACGGCCCGCAGCAACCTGATGTGGGATTCCACGATGGCGGAGAACCGGATCATCAAGATGGGCAAGAAGTGCGACTTCCAGTGCCACAACATGGAGCACCAGCTCGGCGCCTACACCGACTGCAACCACGGCTGCGGCCTGGCGGTCCTGCACCCGGTCTACTACCGGCACATCTGCAAGGACGGGCTTTCCAAGTTCGTCCGGTTCGCCGAAAACGTCTGGGGGATCGAGCGCGGCGGCAGAAGCGACGAAGCGCTCGCCGAAGCCGGCATCGACGCGCTGGCGTCGTTTATCCGCGAGATCGGCCTGCCGACCACCCTGCGCGAGCTCGGCGTCACAGATCAGGCGCAGCTGAAGGAAATTGCAGATTCCTGCGCGATCTCGGCGGGAAGCTACAGGAAAATGACACATGAAGAGATTTATACAATTTTCATGGAGGGATTTTAAAGCAAGATGACAGGCGGAAACTTTAATCTGGTTGTTCGAACCAAAAGATGGGTCAAATTCTTTCTGAATTATGTAAACGAAAAGCTGCACGGCCTGGATTTCAGCATGGTCTATGTGGGCGACATCCAGCGCAATACCGCAGAGTTTCACGGCTACAGCATGACGGACGCCGGCGACATGAAGCGGATGCTGCAGGCCATACCGGTGAACCCGGCCGACGCGGCCTTCCTCGACATCGGCTGCGGCAAGGGCATGTGCATGAAGTGCGCGGTGGAATCCGGTTACCGGAAGGTTGCCGGGCTCGACCTTGACCGCCACCTGCTCGACATCGCGCGCGAGAACATGCGCCGGCTGAAGATCGACGCCGAGCTGATCTGCGAAAACGCCGTGGATTTTGCCGGCTATGACGATTACGACGTGTTCTATTTCTACAACCCGTTCGGCAGGCCGGCTTTCGAGCAGGTGATTCAGAAAATCAAGGACAGCCAGAAGGCGCGCGACCGCGAGATCTGGGTCATGTACTACCACCCGGTTTTTGCGGAGCTGTTTGAACAGGCCGGTTTTGTCCTGCAAAAGGAGATCCACGATAAAACGCGCGACACGACCACGCGGATCTACCGCTACCCGAAGCAGG
>DSLFI04101__coassemble_5292_pt1 | contig 3841 bp, 3 predicted proteins | sample DSLFI04101__metabat2_high_PE_040 | metagenome-assembled genome bin DSLFI04101
GTGAACCAGTAGCCGTCCGGCGCGGCGTGCGTGCAGATGCCGAACACTGCATCCAGCATACCGCTTTCCAGTATTTGCGCCGGCGTTCCCTGTCCCGCCAGCTTTCCGCCCTCCATCAGGACAATGCGGTCGCTGTAGCGCAGCGCGTGCGCCAGATCGTGCAGAACGAACAGAATCGTCTTGCCGCGCTGCTTCAGCATCTCGAGCAGCTCCAGCAGCTCGAACTGATGGCGCAAATCGAGGTAGGTCGTCGGCTCGTCGAGAAAAATCACCTTCGTGTCCTGCGCCAGCGCCATGGCGATATAGACGCGCTGCCGCTCTCCGCCGGAAAGGGCGCGCAGGTCGCGGTCCGCCCACGACGCTACGCCCGTGATTTCCATCGCCTCGCGCACGGCCGCCTTGTCGGCGGCGCGCAGCTGGCGGGAAAATCCCAGATACGGGAACCGCCCGTGCGCCACAAGGCTGCGTACCGTAATGGCCGGCACGCTGCGCACCTGCGGCAGAAATGCGGCGAGCTGCGCAAACGCCTTGCGGGAATACGCGCCGATCGGCCGGCCTTCAATCCGGATCTCGCCGCCCCTGAGCGGAAGCTGCCGCGCCGCCGCGCGAAGCAGCGTCGTTTTCCCGCACCCGTTCGGCCCGATCAGCGTCGTGATCTGGCCTTGCGGCGCCGTAAAGCTCACATCCTGCAATATGTTCTGATCCGGCAGATAGCCTGCCGTCACATGGCAAATCTCAATCATATACGCGGCTCCTTTTGTGGCGCAGCAGCAGAATCAGGAAAAACGGGCCGCCCAGCAGAGACATCACGATACCGACCGGCAGTTCAAACGGCGCGAACAGCACCCTTGCCAGCACATCGCACAGAAGGACGAAAGCGCCGCCCAGCAGAACACATGCCGGAAGCAGCCAGCGGTTGTCGTTTCCCACAAGCCGCCGGACCATGTGCGGCACAAGCAGCCCCACAAATCCCAAGAGTCCGGCAAAGCTCACGGCGGCGCCGGCCAGCAGCGCGGCCGCCAAAATCGCAAGGAACCGCGTGCGCCCCAGGTGCAGGCCAAGGCTCTGCGCGCTTTCTTCGCCGAGCTGCAAAACGTTCAAATCGGCCGCCAGAAACAGGGCAAGCAAAAGCCCGGCGGCCATGTACCACGCCGCATTTCCGACCGAGGCAATCGTCACGCCGGAAAAGCCGCCGAGCATAAAGCCCGTGGCGCCGATCACGTCGTCCGGATACAGCAGCGTGATTGCATTGACGCCGGCCGTCAAAATGCTGCTGACCGCAATGCCGGCCAGAATCAGCGTCGTGCGGGAAAGCCCGGCCCGCGCCGCCAGCGCATAGATAAACAGTGCCGTGCACAGCGCGCCGAGGAAGGAGGCAGCCGGCAGTACGCCCGCCGCACCCGGCGCCAGTGTGACGGCAAGCATCGCAAAAAAGCCTGCGCCCGCATTGACGCCGATCACGTTCGGGCTCGCCATCGCATTGTTCAGAACGGATTGAATCAGCGCACCGGCCGTAGCCAGCGCGCCGCCGGCCGCAAGGCCCGCCAGCGTGCGCGGCAGCCGGACATGCACGAGGATACGCCATACCGGGTCGCTTGTATCTCCGCCGCGCAGCGCGGCAATCAGCTGCGCCAGCGAATAATTCTGGCTACCGAACCGCAGGCTCAGCAAAACGGAGGCCAGCAGCAGCGCGGCAAGCGCAGCCAGCATGGCGGCGCGGCCCTTACCCGATTTCGGCGGCAAGCTCCGGATACAGGATTTTCGCAAGATAGGCATAACTCTCCCCCCAGCGCGCGTTCGGCTTGTAATGGAACAGCTCCTTCGGCAGCAGGACATAGTGGTCCTCCTGAACGGCGGTCAGCTCCGCCCACGCCGGGTTGCTTTCAAAATTCTGCTCCATGTAGTCGAGCGCCGCTTCCTCGCTCGAGCCCATCGTTACGACAAAGATAAAATCGGGATCCGCGGCGATCACCTCTTCGAGGCTCACATCCTCCAAAAGGCTTTCATGCTTCTCGACGAGGTTTTCCGCACCGAGATCCCGCAGGATAACGCCGGCCAGATTGTCGTCGCCCTTCGCCTTGGCGCCGCTCGAGAAAGCGCGCAGCAGCAGCACGGTCGGATGCGGCTCGTCCTGCACGGCCTCCAGAACGCGGTCGACTTCCGCCTGCACGGCAAGGCCGTTTTCTTCATACAGATCCTCGCGGCCGGTCATCTGGCAGAACTGCTCCAGCATCGCAAGGTAATCGGAGACGCCGTCCACACGGTAGTAGGCGTGCGGGATACCCGCGGAGGTTAGCGCGTCGTGCATGTCGACCTGTGCGGCGATATCCGCCGAAAGAATCAGAAAATCCGGGTCGGCCGCAATGATTTCCTCCAGATTCGGCTCTTTGACGCTGCCGAGCAAGGCTACGCCGTCGCCGAGCTCCATCCCGCGCTCCTCCACCGCATCGACCGTCGCGCCAACCAGCGATCCGCCGGCGAGCACCCATGTCTCGGCAAAGCTGCCGTACAGCGAAGCGACGCGGTCCCAGCTGGACAGCTGCACGGTATACCCGAGCGCGTCCGTGAACGTCATCTCCTGCGCCGGTGCAGACGATGCGGCGGCTTGAGACTGTTGGGACTGTGTCGAGATTTCGCTCGTTTCGCTCTGCTTTGCGGGCGCCGCGCAGCCTGTCAGCATTGCGGCCACAGCCGCTGCAGCGATAAAACGCCGGATTGTACTGGTTTTCATGGTTTATCCTCCGAATTCTTCGATCACTCTCGTTTTCTGCGAAAGCGCGCCTACCGCGAAATACGCGCCGGCCGCAGCCTTTCGCACACGCACCTTTCCGGGCACGCGCATTCAGGCCGCCGCTTTCAAAATCCCTCAAATTATACTAAAAAAGCGGGCCGCCGTCAAACCGTATATTTTTCTGCGGTCTTCCGCGCAGCGAACAACGTGTGGAAACCGCCGCGCACGGACAAGCCAAAACCTATTCGGCATGGTTCTTTTTGTATTCCGTGCCCCACTGCTCCATTGCCTGAATGATCGGCCGCATGGACTCGCCCAGATCGCTCAGCGCGTATTCCACCCGCGGTGGAACCTCCGGATAAACTGTGCGCGTGATGATGCCGTCTTCCTCCATGGCGCGCAGGCTGTCGGTCAGCACCTTTTGGCTGATGCCCTCCAGGTCGCGGCGCAACTCGTTGAAGCGCCAGGGCCGCTTGAGCAGATTCCGCATAATCAGCAGCTTCCACTTGCTTCCGATGAGCTGCACGGTCGTCGCAACCGGGCAGGCCGGCATTTCGTCTTTCGTGCGCATACAGTTTCCCCTTTCCCCCGAATCGTTTCAAACAGAATGTTGCACTCAAATTATACGCCTGCATCCCTTCTTTTGCAAGAGCGCAGTTTTCCGGCCCGTTTCAGGAAAACCGACAAGACCCGCCTCACAGCAAAGAGGTCTTCATTCCGTAATTTCTATAAGATTTCCATCCGGATCAAATATGCTGCCTTCATAATTTCCAGCACTATTGATTCGGGGGTACGTATTCAAACCATATCCATCGTGGGTCAACCGAAGAATCAACTTGTCCACATCCGTGCGAGACCCGACCGAAAATGCTATATGCATATACCCATAGGTAAGGATTGTGCTATGCCGGATTCTCTGTGGCAGACTTGTCAATTCTATGCCGCAATTGTCTGAAAAAGATATAAAGAGGCTGCTGATGCCGGTCGCAGAATTGAAATGGGATTCGCCTCGTTTCCCGTTAAAATACTTTTCAAAGAATTCGGCGCTTCTATTACAATAAATTTGGACAGGAAAGTCGGGCAGCCAGTCCGGCTTTCCTTCCATCTCGT
>DSLFI04101__coassemble_6472_pt1 | contig 3363 bp, 3 predicted proteins | sample DSLFI04101__metabat2_high_PE_040 | metagenome-assembled genome bin DSLFI04101
CTGCAGAGACGCCCCGCATTTTCCGCAGAACGCCGTGCCTTCCGAAATTTTTGCTCCGCATTTTGAACAAACCATTGTGAATTCCTCCTGATTCCTAATAGCACATGTTTTATTGATGAATATCCGCAGAATCCTGTCTTTCTTCCACCGGCGCCTGCACCGGTGTGCCGCACTGCGTGCAGAACGCGTTGCCTTCCTCGATCCGCGCGCCGCATTTTATGCAGTACCTTTTCATCGGCATGGTCTGGGCCATATTGTTCTGAGACGCACGGTTTTTGACCGCCAAAACAATCATTATAACCACGCCTACAATTAAACCCACGGCTGCAGCCACCATGAATATGGTCAGTATTGAGAATATGCCCGCGAACGGCGAAACATCTCCGCCTCCAATCATGTCTTTCACCTCCTCAAGTTCAGATCAAATCAATCCACACAACATCCGGATTTGCTGCCGCAAAGGCTTCCTGCGCCGAATCGCCCAGCTGAAAACGGTATTCCGGCATATTCGTCAGCTTGATCGCGTTGTTTTCCAGCGTGATCCGGCTGCATTCATACATTCCCGTCCCGCGGGAATACTCCAGCGTGAACACGCCGTATCCATCCTGCGGCAGACAAAGCTCCGTCACAATCTGAGAACCCGGCACCTCGACCAGCTGGTAACCGCCGTTTTGCTCCTGGCAGCTGTAGAACTTACAGTCCATAGCCATAAAGGGCCCCTGCGTGCATTCCGCCCCGATGACCAAATCCTTGATCCCATCCTGATTGAGATCCTGATAGAAATATTTGACCGCGCCGGTATAATCCAGCCCATCGGTGAACTGGTACGCCCGTTCCCCGTTTTTTACGGAATCGAGCACGCCGGCGTATGCTGCATCAACGCTTTGCTCATCCGCCGAAGCAGGCGGCGCCGTTTCCTGCGCCGGCTCCTGCCCGGCTTCGATTTCCGCTTCTTCAATGCGCACAATCTGATATTTTCCCTCTGCATTGGGACGGAGAATCGCCCTTTTTTCGGCGTGGGTGTCTACGATCCCCATGTCGTACAGATGGCGGTCATAGGTGAAATACAGCGTCATTTCCTCATCGGTGTATTCCGCAGAAATAATATTGGTTTCCGCCGTAAAGTTTATTGTGGCGGGGAAGAAGCATATGCTTTCTCCGACTACCTGAATATTCCATTCATTTGCGCCGTGGTTTTCCTCTGTGAACTGGTAGTCCGTAAACGATCGGAACAAGCGGTTTACGTCTGCCACCGAATATTCCGAGCGGTACTGGCTGTCATGGCCGTAGCTTTCTATCGGGTTGACCTGCCCCGTCGACGCCATTCCGCTCCCTTCCGGTCCCTGGCAAAGGGTATTCAGCGCATTGACGTAGTCCATCTGCTCAAGCCCCTGCTCCGTAATCTCCTCGGGCCCATAGGCTAAGACGTATTCCACTTCGGCCTTTGTCAGATTTCCGGCAATCAGCGCCGGGTAGTCCGCTTCCGCCATTTCCCGGACCTGCGGCGCTTCCGGCGTCGGAGACGGTTCTGCCGTCGGTGCCGGTGTCGCCTCCTGCGGCGCCGTCGACGTTTCCGGTGCCGCGGTGCTGACCGCGGAACTCTGCTCCGCACCAAGACGGAACGGCAGCTCGTCTAGCCGCGAGCCGATGGAATAGACCGTGTAGGCCGTCCCCGCTGCGCCGCCGACCACGGCAAGACCGACCAGCACCGCCGTTACCTTTCCGGCGACCGTATGCAGAAACCCTTTCTTCGCCGCTCCCGCCGCAGCGGTCCTGCCGCTTTCCCACACGTTCTGCGCGGCGTCGGCCGCCTTCGCACCGAAGGTTTCTTCTGTGCCCGCGTGTGAAAAAATCTGTCCGGCCGCCCGGCTCTGGGCCATTTCCAACACGCCGTCTGCCAACAAATCGGATTCCTCTCTGCGAAGCAGCCAAAGAAGCAGGGGAAGCGCCGACACGCCGTAGAGCTTGTACCCTCTTTTCTGCAGCTCTTCCGCTTTTTTCTTCAGATTCTTCCGGCCGTAGTTCAAACGGGACTTTACCGTATTTTCCGAGCAGCCCAAAGCCGCTGCAATTTCCCGGATGGGGATTCCCTCGATCTCGTACATTAAAATGCAAACCCGCTGTTCTTCAGAAAGCGCGTTGATCATTTCATGCACCAGCTGCTGGGTTTCCTGCTTGCTGTAGGACAGCTCCGGCTGATAATTCGGATTCTCATCTTCGATTTCATACGCAAAGGATTCGTCCTCATCGTTGACGGCGACATCCGAAAACAACAGCGGATTTTTCTTCTGCAGCTTGTTTTTGGCCAGATTGCCCACGATGACGCCCAGCCACGCGGGAAACCGCTCCGGTTGTTCCAGCGAATCCAGCTTTGCAAAAGCCTTGATGTACGCTTCCTGCAAAACGTCCTGCGCCGCCTGCTCATCCTTCAGGTACTTCAGCGCCAAATAATACTTGCTTTTGTAGGTGCTTTCATATAAAAACTGAAAGCCCTCTTCCTTTCCCGCTTTCGCGAGATTTACTGCCTGTCTGTAGTCCATGTCCTGCCTTCCCCTTCCGATTTTTGCCTTTCCTTAATAATCCGGAATATCTTTTCCTTTTGCTGCTTGTTCTCTGTGTATTCGTCCATGCCTTTCCTGAACAAACACACAAACCACTGCATAATATTCCTGTTTTTCGTGAATCTCACCTCACTTACACGACTAAGACAGGTGAGCTTCGAAAAAGGTTTTATATTTTGGAAAAATTTTTTGAAAAAATTTTTCCGGCACAATGAAGCGCGCCCCACGCCGCTTCAAACGCCGCCGCAACCGCCTTTTCCGGACGGAACAAGGCTCCGGACTGCCCTTCGGCCGTTCGGAGCCTTCTTTCTTTTGATGTACAGCGAGAAAACGCAACGCGCAAAACCGTATGCGCGCTGCGAAAAATAAAAAAATCCGAACCCCGCGCCAGCCGGCACAAGGTTCGGATTTTTCTGTTGTGGCAAATGACCCTAATTGTGATACAAATGAACCCCCTTTGTCGTTAGGGGGTTCACTTTGCGCCAAGGGGGTTCACCCGCCGATGTCAAATGAGTTGCAAATATAGGAGGGGTTCAAAGCAGCATTGCCAGTGTCCCGCAAACAATGAGAGCCAGTCCCCATCCGGAACGGGCGGTCAACTTTTCGCGAAAAACCAGCCATGAAAAAGCTACTGTTACCAGGATACTTAGCTTGTCGATTGGTACAACGATGCTGGCCGGTCCGTCCTGCAAGGCGCGATAATACAAGATCAACATCGTCCCCACAGATCCGGCGAATTACCGCTCCATGCGGGAAGTATATGGATTAGATCCAGCTTTAAGCGAGTAAACTCACAGATGAC